>JGI24006J15134_10000688_pt1 | contig 20557 bp, 20 predicted proteins | sample LinPmetageLP53_FD_15134 | JGI IMG/M metagenome (IMG submission 15134)
TATTTTTTATGATGTTGTTTATTTTTTTCTCAATCGTTTGAGTAAAGCCCATAATCCTGCCCCAGCGAAAAAATAGAATGCAAGTTCTACCAGTATCATAATCGCTAAAGCATACCAAGGAATACACATATCGAGATAATCTAAACAAATCATAGGTTCCGAACCCCACCACTTTTCAATCCCAATAGTCTTGATTGACTGGAACGAGCGTTTATAGCGGAACGGACAAATTTAACATCGGTCTTGTGTAAAACAACGGAGCAGTATTGGGAACCTGATGTATCACTACCCGAATTTGCTTGTCGTCGTATAGTAAGTTTAATTGTGTTTCCTGGAGTACTTGCACCCTGCAAATCCCCCGCAATTAGGTTCATACTTAGGTTTTCTGTTAAGGAGTCAATAGCCACCTGTGCCGTGATTGATTCGCTGGTTTCAATACATTCAAGTGTTACATATAAAGCAGCACTTCCACTTGTTGCACCAATAGAGATAACCGAATCAACAGTAACTTTTTGTCCTATTACATCATCGGGAACGCTTACTCGTAGGGTGTGTGCGTGGATTGAACTTGCGTTATCTGCTTCTGCTGCCGTTAATCCAGGTAATACCGCACCTTCAGCAGAAAAAATTGCACCACGCTTTTTATCCCATTTGACTGATGAACCCTCAACGCTCTTTGTTACTTGTGGTGTAGCACCACTTTTCTTTTGACCTAAGATACTAAAGTCGCCATCTTGTAAGCCAAATTCGCTATGCAAATCCATGTTTCCTGTAATACGCTTCATAAGGTCAGGTGTAGTATTGTTCACACCCATGACACGAGAACCTAAAACTTGTCCGCTAATAGCACCAGGCCCAACTCCAGGGAAGTTACGATTACCAATTGGAATATATTCGGGTCTTTCAACTGGCCCTCCGACTGGCCCTGACATTGGGGGAATACCAGGTTTATACCCACCGCCTCCGCCGCCACTACTTCCTCCACCACCACCGCCACCAGGTTTTGGTTGGTCAGATGTAGGGATAGTCTGGGGAGTTCGTCCTTTGTTTATCTCAGGCATAATATATGTGGATAAATTTGCTAATCCCTTAGATTCATCTTTTTCAAGAACAAAAGTAATTTTATCGTTTCCATAACCTTTGGCTTGCCAGTTCACACTCATTATAGAAAATGCTGTTGGTGATGAAATCCCCAAACTTGCATCGGTGTAAGTAATTTTGGTTGATGGATAGAAATTTATGTCTTCAACCACACCAATACGGGGTGCTTGATAAATTGGTGCGTCCTGTGCCGTAGGAATGCCCAGCATCGTCCTGATACCCAATGGGAATGGGGAATAGGTGCGAACCTCACTTCCACCGTTGGTTGTATTCATTCCTGGCATATCCTCTTTGTTTGCATAATACCAGCCCGAGGTTGGTTTGCCGTTTTTATGGCGTAGTAGTGAACGAAGATATTCGGAGTTGATTGATACAACAATGCGTTCGTTGCCTGTTTGACTCGTCCAATAGGTTGAGGGGATTGATATTTCGTGAAAACCATTATGTTTAAACTTCAATGATGTTTTTGAGCCATAACCGTCTGTAATTGCATGACCAGTTGAGTTGCTCGAAAAACTTGTGTTGGGGTCATACAGCACTAAGTAAAATTCAACATCTTCAATGGTTGTTCCACTGTTGTATGAATCCGCAAGTTGTATTCCTACACGCAATTGTTGATTTGCAGATGCGTTGGAGCGTAAAGGCATATTCTTAGGGATATGAACAATTTCTACTGCATCGGAAATTGACTTGATACCAACCCACCCATAATTTTCTTCTGGTTCAATGTCCCCATCATCAATAAATGAAATTCCACCTCCATTACCGTGTCCAGTAATGTTTGTATTATATACATTAGTCGTTCCCATAAATGATATGTTGCCGTCTAATGCGTTTTGACTTCCTGAAAAGTGAATACCGTTAAACCAGGAAGTCCAAGTCAAACCTACTTGGTCAGTCAAATATGGCGTGGTAACTGACCGTAGGGCGGGGTCTTGGATATAACCAAAGCGAGCACCGTAAAGCATTTGGTCTGTTTCGGTTGATTGAATCGTCGTTTCGGCAGTAATCTTCAATGGTGATATTTTGCTTTTTTCGTAGGTTGATTTTGCTATTGCATTCGCCTCACGGGATGAGCGAACATCGGGGGCTTCAATAAACTTCCATCGGTTTTCAGTCCCTTTTATTGGGTGTGGGTAATCTGCAAATGATGAGCCGTTGTTGTAATGAACTCGAACATTGCTTACAGTAGCCGTAGGCGACCCACTCATGTTTGATATTCTAAGATTATCACGGGTAAAAGCAAATCCCGACGAATAGGCTGGTCTAAAGTCAAGCCTTCCATCACGACCAGTAGTGTATGTAAAAACCACTGATGTTCCGTTATCACCCAGTCTTGTTTGGGAAGATAATTCACCGATTATACTTAAAACGGATTTTCCTCGTGCATCAAAACTTCCACCGAATGTATCATAATCTAATATCCCACCTGAGTTTGCGCTATACGCCCGAGTAGAACCCGAAACGGCTGACTGCGTAGTAGTCATGTTGTTGGTAATCGGCATGTTTTTAATTGAAAATACAACGGGCATAGTAAATTGAGACAAATGGGTATCGGTGCTTGATAAAACACTTAAAGCACGGATTTGGTCGCTAAGCAAAAATGTATTTTTTGCTTTACTTTCTACAAATCCATTTAACGACATTTGAAACCTTAATGCTAATGGTGCAGCCATCCCCGAATAAACAACGATTTTATCATACCCGTTTGTAATAGCGTTGATTGAGTCATTGTAGAATAGACTAAATGGAATACCTCTATTCGTCATTCCTGCTTGTGTGTGTAGCCTCCATTGGGTGAACATATAAGTTTTAATTTGGTCAGCGGTGAATCGGGATTCGTCAATATCAATCATTGTTACACCACTAAGTGTATTGGTTGATGTATTATTGCTCGTCCAAATGAAGAACAAATTATTTCTTTCTTGTGAATTTGTTCCAGATGATTCTCTTTCAAGCTCCACTAAACCAATTCCTTCAGATGGAAACTCGGAGGTATCTTCGAGAACCAATGCGGTGTTACCTGAAATGGCAGTTGAAGCAAGGTTTGAGCCGCTACTAAAGAAATTATACCAATTGGGGTGGTCGTTTATTGTTGTACTTGTATTTTTAGGGGATGCAACAACTTCCTGCCAATAGTCGTCAATCAATGCGGGGTGTCCCTCAGTATCAACCACTAAATCACCAAGTGTTTTGTTTTGACCTGTCTTTTGTCCCGTCCTTCCACCATTTGCTTCTGTGTTCAAATTGAAAAACTTAGAAAAGTCAATGATAATAAATGCACCAGCTTTATCTTCCCAATTCCTAAATTCAGTATATGAGTGTGAATCAGACCCCAATGCACTCCAAGGGTTGCCTGAATATGGTTCTATTTCTGCATCACATTCCCAAATATCGCAATCAAGACCTACGCCTAAATCCACAAAATTTACAGGCGTTCCTTCCCAATCTTCTTGGTCGGTATATGATAAAGAGATAGAATAATTATCTGGTGTTGGGTGAGTTAAACCAAAGTCATTCTTTCTTTTACCACCATCTGCATTTGCGTTACCACTATTTCTCATGTCGGCCCATAGCAACCAAATGTGCTTGTAGTCATCTGATATATCACGGAATTTAATTTCTTTTCCTACGGCATGATTGCCCGATAGATACTTGACCCCAGTTAATGTGATGTAGCCCCCGCTGCTGTGCCCACAGCCGTTAAAAACGAATGAATCCGTAGTGCCGTTTGCATTTACTACTTCGCCTACACCTGATGCCGCTAAAATTACTTTTATTGCATCCCTATTTACTGTATTAGCGTATGTTATATTTGTTTGAATAGTGCTTGTTGAGGGAGTTAAAGCCGTAGTGTGAATTGTTACTGCTGCACTCCAATATACAGTTGAGCCAGACATTATAGTAAGTTTATTCTCTTTGATTCTTCCAAACATCTTTTTAAACCAAAGTGATTTAGGCAAGTCACGCATCCATACTGAGTGATTTGAACGATTTACAACTTCTGTATAGGGGGATGCTTTATTGAATGATGTAGCACCTGTCTTTTGATAATCAATATATGGATTCTGCCAATACACATTCCAAGGGCCAGCACTTGAAGAAAATGCACTAAGCCCCGTATGTGTTGCCGAAGAATTTATTCGAGACCAAGGAACATCGGTGTAAATAAATACCTGACCCAAACGATTCTCGATTCCAAGAATTTTAAACGATTTATTGCTAATATGAGAAACAAATGTTCCTGTTTTGTTAAATGAAATGTAGCCAAACTCAAGACCTTCGGGGATGCTTGTAAAGGATGCTGGGTCTAAAAGGAACATTGCATAGTCGGTTGCAGAACCAGGGACTTCCCAACGCTTTGCTTGCGTAGTGGTTGCATTTGCCGCTGGTGGGGGTGTTGTAATAACAAAAACATCTGTATCACCACTAAGACCAGACATAGCAATGGTGATATTGTCTGCATCAATGGTGCTCCCATAAAGACCGACCTTCTCAGCAGAACCAGAGCTTAGTCCGTGTGAGGCGTAGTGGACTAATGTTTGACTTCCAGAAAGTGAACCATCACTTGATGACTGAACAGGTGTAATAACACGGCATCTCTTGTAGAGCCAATCACGCTCGGGGAAGTTAGGCCCAATATCGTCTTCATTGTTATACATCTGAATCGGGTGTGCCGAGTGCAAAGATGTTCTTTGGTCGTGGTGCTCCATGTAAGTAAGTCGTGATGATGTAAAGTGTTCATAGCCTATGTTGTCATCCTTTATTTTGAGTTTTGCTACACCAAAATACAATGCGTCATAAAGTGCCTCAGCACTTCCCCTTTTATTCAATGCTTTATCGGTATCACCAGAAAGAAAATCTTGTCCTATATCCCAAACAGGAATTTGCCGATTTAGAAGGTTTGCTGGGTCAGTTGCACTTAATGTAATATATCGCTCATTACCCCTTGCTTTTTGGTTGATATTAACTGAGCTTAAAACACCACGCAGAATAAATCGGTTATCACCATTTCTTGCAACCATAAGCATATATTCCGATGTAGTCCCACCACTTATAAGCGGGTAAATGTTTAGGTTATTCATATCATCAATTACGGTAACTCTAAGCATAGAAAGTGAGTTTGAACTCATTGTGGAGTTAAAGTCTTGTAGGACAGGTGTTCCAGGATGACCGCTTGGATAATCCGTATCACCTGTAGCAATTGCTGGTGCTCCACCCCCAGCACTTGCTGTTTTTCCGATGTGGTGGGTAATGTTACGACCAAAACATACTCTATCAACCATGACAATTTGATTCCATGAATACTTGTTTGATGGGTTTTGAGTTTCACCGCTACCAAAATCTCTACCCTTTCCACTAAGACTCCATCCGTAAAATACATCTGCAGTCCATGCTGCCGAGTCGGGTGCAGTAGCGAAACTTGTAGGGTTGCCCGAAGCCACACCATTGATGAAAACTTGGTATGATTGATTCGTAAAATCACATTCAATATCAACATCAACCCACACATCTTCTAATTCAGGATTATCTGTAGTAACTAAACCTGCTGGTGTGCTATATTGAGTTTCTTTAACATTGTATTTTGCGTGAGAAAGTTTGCCTCCATAAATTGTAGCCCAATCTAATTCAAATCTAATTGCAGATGCACTTGCGCTTGAGTCTGAAGTTTTTAATACTCCTGTTGCACCAAATGTTGTTAATGTGCTATGATAGCCCACATTTATGTAAGTAAGTGGGGATTTGTTTTTTACATTTGCATCATCAAAAGAACTTGATGTTTCTAATCCAGCAAATGCTTGGGCACACAAACGAATATGAAATCTGTCCTTATCACCAATAGCATTCAATGTTCCATCGTAAATCATCAATGGTTTTTCACCAAGTGTTGTAAAGGAACCTGCCCCAGTGTAGGCATTTGCTCGCCATTTCATATCAAGACACATGAAATTTTTACCACCTAATGATGTGATGGGAAAACCAATTCCAGGCCTATGAGTTAAATTAGCGTTTTCTGGAGCAAACGACTGCCATTGGAAAACACCTGCGGAGTATGCTTGTCGTCGCAAAACTTGTTGGGCTAATGAAGTGGTTCCTGATACATCGAGATGTGAGCCTGCATCACCGTGTTTATTGCTTCCTGTGGTTGCGGTGTAGTCTTTTACTGCACTACGCTTATGAGAAGCATCATTGTCAATGGGAAACCAATACTTTGTTCCCGTTCTTGATGGATTACTTACCAACATATACCCATTAGTAACGGATGCACCCGTATAGCCCGTATAGGCACGGTTCTGATGAAAGAATGATTGTGGAGCACGGTTGGTAGCCTTACCCTCCCAATTGACCCCGTAGGATAGCCTAATCGTATCGCATGTAATATAGTCGTGAACGCCCTCGTTGTGAAGTAGTGGTTTGTGGGAAAGATTACCCTGCCATGATTGAGTGGGATAATCATTGGCTAAAGCACTTGAACCTTCATTAAGCAATCGCCCACTTTCACGCTCAATCACAGAAAATCTGTATGTGGGATTTAGAGGTGCTTCACCATTTAGGGTGTTTCCGTGATGGGAAAGTGTGTGGTCTTCGTTTAAAACATCTACTGTATTTAAATCATCAGCAACACATTGACTTCCATTAAAGTCGTCGTAATAACCTGCCAACCATGCTACATATTTATCTTCTATTCTTCTTGTCACTGTTCTCATACTCCACTTGCTTGGATTGGGACACCGTTTGATATAAGCTGTGCCGTTACTTCACTACTAATTTTACTAATGGCTTCATCCATTGTTAATCCATAGAAATTATTTGTCATAAGTAATTCAACATTCGAGTATAGATTCTCTACACCTTTATTGACTACTTGTTTCATCATTGAACCTGCCATAGCCGATGATTTACCACCAAAGAATAATTCCTCACGAGCATTAGCAAAACTTCGCATTTGTTCTTCAACTTCGGTAAAGGATTGACCTACATTATCTATTCCATCAATGCTTCCATCTTCGTCTGGCTTCCAAAAATTCTTTCCTGCGTATTCAGAAGCATCGGCAAACCCTAAAATGTGCTCACGAGCCCTATCGGTCAATTCACTTATTGCTACCGTTCCATTGGTTATTCTTTTAGCAAGTTCATCATAATCTTCAATGATATAATTTGCCGAAGATTTATGCGAGTAGTAATCTCCTCGAGTGGTTTTTGTTCTTGTGTATTGAGCAAGGTCGTAGGGGTCATCAGGGTCGCCATTAGGTTTCATTAGGCTCGGCATAACTTCAATCACGCCAGCATCCATATCTGCAAGAACCTTTGCGATTTTGTCATCGTCGCTAAGACCTTCATAATTAACACCAGCAATTGCGTTTTTCATACCCTTCATAGAGCTCTTAAACAAATCCATTTGGTTAATGTCTTCTTGGAGTGTTGAATACATTGGGTCATCCTGTGCAAATGCAAGTTGTTGTTGTTTTAAGTCGGATATTTCTCGAGTAGCATGGCCGATAGCCAAATTCAATTGGTTTGCATTAGCAGTTGTTAAATCAAAAGAAGCTCCTAATTCATCAACAAGTCGTGTTGGAACCTCAAACTCAGCTCCTTCCGTCTTTGTCATTGTTCCCATCAATGCTTCGGTTTGCTTTAGTGTATCGTTCATTGCTCCTACGCTTCCAATGACATCTTCAGCAGCGGGGACAATTTTAGCAATTGCATAAGCAATACCGATTACGGCAATACCAACACCCGTCAAAGCAAGGGTGATGGATAGGGCGGTATTCAGTCCCATGATAGAAAATGCTGCTGCATTAGCACCACGAGCGGTTAAAAACATTTCAACCGTCATCATACCCATTTGAACCATAGCAGGAATCATACTCATAGTCATCAACACCATGCTCATAGTAGCAGATGTTTGACTATCACCAAACATACCGAATCCCATAGAAGCCATACCAGCAACCATGCTTAAAGAACTCATAGACATTTTTAACATACTGGTTGCCTCGGCTTGTTGTTTAGTCCCCATCATCCTTTGTCTGGTTTCAATCAATCCCCTTAGGTTATCAGCTGATGCAACAACCTCGGCATTATGCAAATCGTCTTTTGCTAATGAAAGCTCATATATTGATTGAATTTCTTGGTCGGTTAAAAGAAGCATTTCTTTTTGTGAAAACTCAAGCAATTGTAAAGTCATTAGCATTTCTGCGTCTATTGCAGCAAGCCTTTCCTTTGCCGCTGCTTTGCTTTCAAGTGCTGCTTTCATAGCCACTTGTTCGTTAAGAATTGTTTGGAGGTCTGCAATTTCTTTAGCATTCGCCATCTCACCCTTCTTTGCTGCCTTCAATCCATTATTATGTCTAATTGCACTTGCATCTGTTACTCGAGCATTCGCATATAGTAATTGTTCAAGTTTAATTATCTCATCCTGTGTTGCGGAAGCACTTAGTCTTTTTTGGTAGAGGGTTTCTTCAAGAGTCGCCAATTGGGTTTTATCCATCATATTTCTTTGGATAGCAAGACCCCGCAACATAGCAACTTCACCTTCAGCGTAATGTTGTGATTGTTGCATAGCCATCATAATGTCAATTTGTTTTTGTCTTTTACTCGACAGTAAAACTTCACTTTCTTTTAGTAATTTATTTATTTGTAATTCTCCATCAACAATCATTTGTTGAAGGGTTCTTGACTTTTCAATAACTACACCGTGTTGTTGTTCAAGAAGAAGATTTTTTCCTTTGATAATCCCTAAAGCATTTGCGTTTAGTGCAATTTGTTGTTGATTGCTTAAAGTCATACCTGAGAAAATACCCTGCGCTCGATAATTGTCGGTTCTAATAAGTTCTTCACCATTAACTGCTCGTAGAACAGTTTGATGTGTTCTCATAGCAATACTTACCGACTTTATGTTTAACGCCATCTCGAAAACGCCACCAGCAATTTTCATGTATTGTTGGAACTCGACAGTAAAAGCAGCAATTTTATTCCCTAAACCACCCGCTACTGAACCTAAACTTACAAATCCTTTTTGGAGTTGTAAATTCCGTTCAGCCATATCCGTCATAATTGGGAGTAAATTTTGCCCCATCTCAGCACGGAAATGTGCTATATCTGCCTGTGATTTTTTATATGCTGTAGAGTTATCCTCGAGAACACGGTTTAATTCTTCTTGTGCAGTAGATTGGTCGTCAATAGCACCCGTAGCCAATTCTGATACACGGGCAGCGTTATCAATAAGTTTTACGAAACGCACATAATGGTCGTTTCCTGCAACCGTCTGGACAATGGTTTGCTTTTCAGCTTCTTCCATATCCTCAAAAGCAACCGATAAATCTGCGACAACATCAGAAAGGGGACGCAAACCACCAGTTACTACATCGTGTGTGGCTACACCATGTTTATGAAGTAGGTCGTTGTTATCTTGAATGTTTGAACCAAGGCGAGCATAAATCATACGCAAAGCACGACCCGCTTTACCTTGTTCTTCACCAGCCTCAATTAGAACCGCAGACATAGCAGCCATGTTTGCTATTGACTCACCTGTTTTATCCGCTTGTGCAGCGAATTGATTCATAACAAATGTGATTTGCTTCATTGATGCAGCCGAACGGTTTTCAATGGTGTTCAACTGGTCGAGTGTTTCCATTGTATTACCCATAACCGTGTTGCGTTGCTCCTCGGCGGATAGAAGGCGGAATTGGGCTTGGGTCAATTCACCATACATAAACTTGGTTTGTTGTTGCAAGTTAATCATACGGGTCATTGCTTCTTCAGTTCCCATACCTGAAATCAAAGCAAACTTCTGCCCAAGTTCTGTTGCAGCAGCCGTAGCATCTTCACCAATTAAAGCAGTTAATTGGGCCATCCTTGCACCAGCGGCAAGTGCATCTTCGGCCATAAAGCCCATTGCTGCACCCGTTTCAATAATTTCTTGTTGTATAGCCTTATTTGTTCCAGCGAATTTTTCAAATTCAATTTGTGCTTCGGAAAGAGCAACACCTGCGGGGACTACGGCATCAATGAAGCCATCAAATGCTTCACCTATGCCCTGCATAGATGTTCTAATTGAATCTACTGAATCGAGAACAATAGCCTCAACAACAGCCATTTGTGCTTTACTATCGGTAATAAGCCTTTGGGCTTGAAAAATACCGATTACATCAAAAAAGACTCGGGGGCCACCAACCATTGCCAAGCTTCATACCCCCTTATTGCTTTTGTAGTCCACCGAGCATATTTACAAGCTCATCTTCGCTGATTTTAGAAGATGTAGCAGCGGCTCGTGATTGTTTGCGCCTTGCAATAACACCTTTAATGTTGGAATTACCCTTTGACTTCTTAGAACTGGAATCACCAATTTGTCTTGAAATTTCTGTTGCTACTTCAATATCAAGATTCATTCTATGTATTCCTCCTTGTCCGTGATACTTCTCGTATAGGTCGGAGGGGACTATTCCCTTGAATGCGCTCACGAGAAGGGGAGCTATTCTTGGGAAAAGCCCAAAGGGATAGCACCCTCTGGGTCATCTCCTCTGACAAATAGGAGAATTGAACGCATTTCATCTGAAGTCAATGTGTTAATATCAAAATCTTCTTCTAAAATACACGGTGGAATCCACTCGGCCATTTGAGTAGGGAGGTCGCCACCAAGACTTTCAATGACTTGCATAAATTCTTCGTTTTGCTCGGAAGTCCAATCAGTAGGGTCTCCAAAATCTCTGCATTGCCGAACGGCTTTTGCTTGGATTGATTCAATTCTAATTTTTTCAAGACCAGATGCTTGGCGAACCCAAACCGTTGTTCCATCGTTTAATTCAATTTGTTTTTTTAGTACTGGCATTTTTCTTCACTTCACTTTTCTTTGCTTTACTTTTCTTTGGGGGGATAACATCGTAGTTACCCTCACTATTTAGCCGATAGACTGTGCCGTCAGCTTCAGTCCACTCTTTGAGTTGTTCAGTCAAGGTTATTCACCTCAAACAAGGATTTGTTCACAGTATTCAACATACAATACAATACGACCAGCGGTAAGAGCCGCTGTTCCAATTGTCATAAGGACACTCTTTGCTACATTGAGGGGGCCACCAGGTGCGAGTGCTGGAGTCCAAGAAGCGGTTGCGGCAACGAGTTCATCGTTGTCAAAAGCGGTTGCGCCAAGCATTGATGCAGCAGAACCAGTATGTCCGAAAGCAATTGTTGCACTTCCATCTGAGGTTGTTGGGATTTCAAAAAGTGGATAATAGGATTTGATGATTGCTCCTGCTGGTAGAGTCTTTGCCGTTCCAGATATTGAGGTCAAGGTTTTTGCCCCTGCCGTCAAAGAGGTTCCATCATACAAAAAAGCCTCGACTTTGGTAGAATGATTGTCAATTTTGTTAATTGAAACTGCATCATCTTGTAGATGTTCTGTGCGAATTGCGTTATTGAGGTATCGGTTATAGGCCATGTTTAATTCCCCTGTTATCTGTCCTTACTTGCCCTGGAGTATATGAATGCTCGCATTATCACTGGTCTTCAAATGTGATATAAGCAGTGACTTTGTTACTTGTTCTGTTGCGAATCATGTCAATGGAGATAATTTTATCACCATTAGAAAGTGCTCGCAAAGCAGTTTGGATGCTTGCATCAATTGTAGCCAAATCACCGACAACTTCAGTGACCGTAAGTTTGGTTACATCGGTTATGGTGTGAGACATTTAATCACCTCAAATAGTAGCCGTTGCATTTCGGACAACACAAGTAGCCATAGCATTCTTTGTTTCATCGTAAAGTGCGGTAAAACTCACACTCATACTTTGAGCATCACGACCAGATACATTGCTTTGTGGTGCTTCCCATTGAACATTGAACAGTTTGATAATAATGTCGTGGTTGGATGCGGAAGTAAAAGTAAGTGTAATTGCTGGGTTGCTGCCTCCAGGTTGGTAAAGTGAGTTTGAGCCACCATCAATTAGATTCTCAAAGAGTGGTTCATTCAATGATGTAGAGTGAATAGGTGCAATAAACTCAACGCTTCCTGTAATTTCACGGAGTTGTGGTGGTGCTTCACGAACGCATGTGTCGCTTCCAAGTGCAAAGGCTGCATCAACATCACGGTTTAGATTGAACTCAATATCAACGGCACGAACCAAAGTAGATGCAGCTGAGCTCTTGAATGCTACTGATGCACTTTGGAAGTGAACAGGTTCTCCAGCATCTGGAACGGTGGCTCCAGACTCGGCAGCCAATGCGGCAGGGGAAGAAACGCTGTCTTCACCTTCTGCCTTTCCTACAAAGTCTGCGGATAGCATAACATACTCACCAACTGAGCCTTTGATAGACACACGGTTAATACTTAATGATGTGTAGGAATGTTGCTTTTCATCACGCATAACAATCATTTGGTATGTAGGGAATTTGTTTGCCGTAGCACGGCCAGAATCGTGCGTAAGTTCGGACATGGTATGTGTGTAGGGGTCGCCACTTCCCGATGTGCTGACGGTTGAAAATATACCTTTTAACAATAGAGCGCAAAATCCTGAATCATCCAAAGCCATGTTGATACTGCCTTCGCTGTATCTTTTTCCTGTCTTTGTTTTTGATGCGCCATAGCGAGTCATATCGGCTCGGGTGTTCACATCAAATGTTGTAGTAAATGATTCATCGTCAATCAAACCGTAAAACTGTGCGCCGCTGCCCACCGTTCCGAACGATGTTTGTTGTCGCATGATTGCGCCTCTGTTTCCTGTTCCAATTGTAAAAGCCATGATAAATCACCCTACTTAGTGTCTCCTATTCATGAGGGAGTATATGAACTCACCGACGCTGTAGGTGGATTCGCCTTACTATATCAAATGTTAATTGGTGGACGCACACAGTTTCGTCATCATCTTGCTTACTATCTAATTCAAGTCTAAACCCTAAAATTGCATCGTTGTTGAAATCAAGACCAAGATTTGTCATAACCTCATCAAAAACATCTCCAGTTAAACTTAAACAATCACGATATGCGTTTTTGTAATTTGTTCCTCGTGTCATAATAAATAACTGCGCTTCACTTTTTGTTAAAATACGATGGCCTCCAAGCGCTTCAATTTCTGTTGCTTGCACTTGTTTTACTAAGACATGGATTGATGGTGCAGATATTCTTGAAATCATACTTGTTGAAATGTCATACCCATAAAGAATAGCCGAGTCATCAACCTTTCTAAGATATGGTCGTGTTGAGTTTTGTAATTGTTCAACGATTTTTAGTCCACCACGATGTAGTGTGTCGCTTACAAATTGACTTGGGGACAATTCATCGGGATTAAATGCACCATCAGTTGTTGCATAAACATTGTTCCATTGGATAGAACCCGAGGTATTTCCCCATTGAATTAGACGGGATGAGCCCGATGCTCCATTAACTGTAATGTAGGCTATTGCTGCATCATCATCTTCAATAATTTCATGTCGGTATAATTTTGCGTTTCCTGATGAATCCAAAGTAAGTCGTAGGACTGTCAATTCATTTTTCAAGTCTAAATCGGTAAAAGTAGTCGTTGTAGCACCAACAAGTTTTACGCTTGAATCTCCATTAGCCTTTACACTTACTGTATGTGTCCCGTTATCGAGTTTCATCAAAATCTCATCGGTTGATGGTGTAGTGTTATACTTGATTAACGCCCATATCGTGTATGCAACCTTTCCGCTTGCGGGATTATGAGACATGGTTTGGTCAGTAACAACCCATGCTCCACCAGATGCACTTCCACCTGTGCCCGACTTACCCCATGCGGTTAATTCGTTATTTGTTAAAACGGCTGGGTCGCCCCCATCAGTCCTAAGCTGCCAATACATTTCTTTGCTTGCAATTGTCATTATGTGCTCCTCCTATCTCCAAACTTACGGAATAACCAATTCTCTAAATTTATTTTAAGATTTTTGTTAATGCTATCTTCGGCAACACCTACATAATCATAAACTCGTATATGGCTACTCCCACCAATACCTGGGAATTTAGCCCCTCTTTTTAACAAAAGGGGAGACTGAGAGCCTCCACGATGCGTAAATTTTCTTGCGCTATTCACCACCATTTTTTCTTTCTTTTGGGTTTCAAATCCATACGCCCAAGGGGAACGGGGTTTAGAATAAAGAATTGCTATTCTGATATTATCCTCACCTACTTCTGGCCCTCCAGGTTCAGGGGTCGGCATCATTCGAGCACCTTTGTATTGTCCGTGCTCTATTTCTTTGTAAGATAAAGACTCGGCAATGCGCTCATAAGCGTAATTTCTTGTAGAGCTTGTCATATTGAAACCAACATTGGTTGCATCATCCCTTGCATCCCTTACCGTTTCAACAATAATTTGTTGTATTTCATTTGGGAATTCTCGTTTTAAATCCTGAACAAAGCGTTTAAGCTCTATATCTCTAAGTCTCATTCCACCTTTAACAGAAGAATTGTAAGAACCTTTGTAGTTATGTCCTCCACTTCCACCAAATCTAAAGTCTGCCATCAGGATAACCTCCATATTTGTTGGTTCTCTAAATACAAATCACTATATTCTGAAGGTGTCATTATATCCTTAGCATCACTGTATGATTCTACTTGTGTGTAACCAAGTTTTGAAACAACCGAAACAAGATTTTTCATTTTAGATTTTTCAATGGGGTTTAGAACAGTTACTTTGGGAATGCCTTTCATGTGTTCAGATTTGTTCCTTTCTTTCAATAGGTGGGTGTGCAAACCTTTGCTACGCCACTTACTATGAACATAGGTGTTTCCGACCAATACAAAGCGTCTGTTGGGTTGCATTAGGGATGAAGTATAGGCAATAGGGGTATCGTCGGCAAACAACACCCAATACACCATATCATTGAATAATTTTGGATAGCCCTTTTCAATAGGCGTAGGGATTTTATCTCCCCAAATTATTTCGAGTTCATCGTGCATTAACACTAAATCAACATAAAAATTTGCGTGTTCATCCATCAATCAACACTTCCCAAATGTGCAAGACGGCGTAGGTTGTCAAGACCACGCTGACGAAGTACATTTGAGCGCATTCCACCCTTTTCAAAGTCCATACCCGATTGAAAAACTGATTCATCTTCTAAGTAGTATGCTGCTGATAGGTCGCCACATACCTCCCTTAAAACATGAGCCATTTCACCTGATTGAACCTTAATGTCATCTGCGTGGTCTGCAGAAATACCAATAACCCCAGTAAGTTGATTTGTTGATTTTCCTGTCCATGCGAATGAATCACCGTCAATGTTTCCGTTACCTGATGAACCAAAAGAACTTGCGCTTGTTAAATTCATTGTTGTTGCACCAGCAGTAATTGCTCCATCTAAGGTTGTTTCGGCAATTGCCTTGCTTGGTGTTACTCGGCCATATTGAACAAATTCCTGGTCAATATCAATTGTGGCTCGACGAATAGCGTTTGTCAATCTTGTAGCGGCACGAGTTCTTTGTGCGCTATCAAGACCAAGTCTTGATGCTGTGTCAGAAGTAGAACAATAATAGGTCATCACATAACCCCCTGTATATCAACACCAAGTGATGCAAGCATAGCAAAGAAAGCGTATTTCAAATACTTAGCCATGACTGATAATTCAAAAACGGCTTGTTCAAGCAATTTTACTCGCTCGTCTAAAGATTCAACTTGTTCTTCAAGCCCCATCTTCAACCACCGTTTTTACTTCCTTTAGTCTGGAAATCAAATCGGCTTTTGTTCCGTCTACATCAAGCCCTTTATCATTGGCTAATGAGATTAACTCATCCTTTTTCATTTTCTTCATAGAGGAAAGGGAAGGTAAATCATCAACGACTTCTTTAATATCGTCCACCAAATCAAGGACTTCATCAAGGGTAATTTTTCCATCGGCCATCAATTTTTTGTATGTTTTATAGCCAGCAAGTCCAAGACCAACGGCAATAGCGGCAAGTAGTATAATCATCTCAATATCCATTTAATCACCTATCTTTATATTCAATGGCTCGCATCAACGAGTGCGGTATCACTGTAAAATGTGATTCACCCTCTCTCCTATAAAGCTTATACCCATGTGGTGTTTCTTCAATAAATATGTTCGCAAAGCAACGCTCGGCTGGAACAAATACAATTTTTCCTAATCTCTTTTTTTCACTCATTTTTCTCACCTGTTATCAAGTCTTTTTTTTGTTTTTTTTCTGCTTCATCAAGTCTTTTTGATTCAGCGTCAAACCATTTATCTAATAAATTGCATCTTGTCATATTATTCACCTTCAAGGTATTGGGCCACCCAACGCCGCTACTTGTGCGGCTAATCTTTGGATTGCTGTTACTAAATCACCTGGGGGGGCTCCCACCCAATTAGGGGGGGCCGCTGGGTTGTAAGGGTCAGCCCCTGCTTGGCCTTGCATTACAGCTCCTGCGTTTGATACATTGGTTGCGTCAGTTACATCTGCTGCTGCTTCAATTGCTTGTAATTTAGAATAATGAGCAGCACTCATAGAACCTGCCGCAGAAGCAGAAGAAGCACTAAGGCTTAAAGTAACTGCACCCGATGTAGCACCACCTGTAATCGGTGCATTTGTATTTACTGCTGTAATATCACCTGAACCTCCTCCGCCGCCGCTTGCCGCAATAGTCCCATCACTCGCTATGGTAATGTTTGTTCCTGCTGTCAAAGCAGCGACAACATTTGCTGTGTCAGTTACATCAGCACTTGCCTCAATAGCATTTAACTTACTATGGTCTGCATCCGTGAACACATTGCTATCGCTTGCAGCTTCAACTGCGGTTCGTATCTCAGCATCGGTTTGGTCTGCCGTTGCAGATGCTTCTATTGCATTAAGCTTAGAGTGGTCGGCATCGGTAAAAACATTACTATCTGTTGCTGCCTCAACTGCTGCTCTAATCTCTGCATTACTTTGGTCTGCCGTTGCGCTGGCTTCAACAGCATTCAACTTGCTATGGTCAGCATCGGTGAATACATTGGAATCGGATGCGGCCTCAACAGCTGCCCTTACTTCTGCATTACTTAATTGAGTATTTGTGGTGGTATCGGTGTAGTTACTTGCGTGGATTGTTCCTGCGCTTGCACCAGCCCAATCAACATGCTCCGCCGCTACAAAGTTACTTAGTGCGTCGTGGTCTATTTCTGCGGGAACAGCAACGGCAGTGATTGTAGCACCACTGTTTGTAATCCCAACGCCGTTTGCACCCAATAGGGAAAAGTCTGCCGAGCCGCCTGTATCTGTGGCTTTAGAACTCGAACCCGAATCAGTTTGAATAGTTACTCCAGTTATGTCTCCGCTACCACCACCACCTACCTCGCTTGACCCGTGATAGAGTTTGTTACTGTCGCCACTGTTTAACCATAGGGTGTTCGCAGCAGTTCCACCTGGATTTGAAGATACTGGGGTAAATTCAAGTCCTTCTGGTGTAGCGATTAAACCTTCAATCGTTAAAGAGGCAAGGATTGTTGCATCGTGGAGTTTTGCGGTATAAACGGAAAGAGCTGAAACACCAAATGCTGATGAATATATACCATCACTTGTTTCTTCAAAATTCCATGTGCCTCTAATTTTAGGACGCTCGATACAATGAATATGGGACTTTGCAGATGTTTGCCTGTTTGTTCCACCACCAAAAATCTGTGAACCAGATTGTATTTCAAGTGAGGCACACTCAAGAGTCAATCCTTCGGGGACAACGACTTTATTCCCATTACCATTGGCGTTTCCTACTACAAAGTCTTCAAGTAATGAACGGAAAATACCACTGCTACCAAAATTTGTTGTATCGTTGGTGCAAGGTAAAGGGTGTGCGTTTTTAGCATCAATGGTTAATTTTGCGTTGCTAAAATCAAGTGTTTGGGCAGCACATTGTAAATGTAGTCCGCTACTCACACCCTCGCCAGTCACTTGGATATGCTTTTGGGTTGTCGTTGCACTAATGTTTGAATTTGTAAATGTGCAATTTGAGAATATAATTAACTTGGGTATTTCACATTTGCCGTAGCCTTGGGTAACGCTTGATTCAGGGCTGTCCCAAGTCCATGAATTTTTAAGTGTGATATTGGGTAAATTGCCCGTAGTCAAATGGGCAGGTGTCCCATGCCCATTTTGTAAAACAAAATCAACTGTGGTTCTTGCATTACCACTTGTTTCATAAACCACATCACCCTCAAAAATAACGGGGAATCCATTATGGTCTCCAGCATCATCATGTGTGCCAGAAAAGGTAATTGTTGTTGCGGATTTAACAAATTTTATTCTTGTGTTATCAGCAAGTTTCATGTGGTTAATTGTTAATGCAGGCTTGTTGAATGATAAAACTCTATCGCCTTCGTCATTCCAAACAGACCCCACTATAAGAATACCTACTGTTGTTTGGTTTAAGACGCAATCAGCCAATGCACCAGCAGCACCAAAAGAAAGTGTATCGCTGGCCGCTATTGATGATGGAGCTGAACCTGTTGATTCATCAACCCAATTAGCAACAACTGTTGAATCGGTAGAGGTTCCACCAACCCAATTTAGAACAGCCATAATAAATCACTCGTAAGGACTTGTTTCCCTTAGGGAGTTTCGTATAACATCGGACTCATTACTGGTTGTAGGTTGTCGTGTATTGGTTGAATCAACAACAAATGCGGTTCCTCCTTTGTCGGCAATCAATGAAAGCATATCTTCACCACGCTTAGTAAATTGTTTTAACTGAGATTGAAAACGCTGGTCAATAGCCTTTTGTTCATCAAGGGGATAAAAGGTTGCGACTGTATTTACCAAAACAAGCAAACAATCCATACACACCAATGCTTTAATTGCATTTTCTTTTTGTGCATCGGTAACTGCGTTTTCTGAGTCAGATGCTAAGTACTCTACACCACGAGCTTTTTTATTGACTTCAATGGTTCGCATACTAATATATTCGTTAATGGTTGCTTGGTTTAGACCACGAGGACGATTCAATAAATCACGGATATTATCTGTTGTTACTGTCATTCTTCTTCCTCCGATTGTAATTGTGTAGTATCAACAACAAATGCACCATCAGGGGGGCTATCCATCCGACCCAACAAAACTATTCGTCCTGTTCGCATTAGACGGTGTGCAAAGCCACAATTAGGCAACCATAGGGTTTCACCCGCAGGGATATTTCCAGCCCATGTAGGCAATGCTTTTTGATGTAGACGGCGAACAACCCAACCTGGGCCACTACGCCATTTACTTAATCGGTGCTCGAGCTCAGCAACAGTCGGATTTCCGAATGTGGGTATGCCTTCACTCTTTGCTTTCTTTAACAGGTTTGCTTTGCTTGCCATTATCTTCACTACTCTTCTTTGGCTTTTTCTTTGTTGCATCCACAAGGGATAATACAAACTCTTTCAAGTCTGTACTTACTGAGGTTTGGGGGATTTCATCATCCGAGGGAACGACTTTTCCGTGTGATTTGCATAGGTCTTTAACAAAAGAGATTCTATTAACACCCATGTTAAACACCTCACTCGCAGAATGCGAGGACGAATGAAACGGCTGCTGTGTTTGCAGTTACTCCGATGTGAGTAATTGCATCTCCATCATCATGAAGAAGAACACATGAACCTGCTTTTACTCGAAGGTCGGCTACTTGACCGCCGCCAGACCCTGTTCCGAGTTTTAGTGTGCAATAGTTTGTTGCGTCAGTGTTTTCAAAGTAAATTCCTTTTGCCTTGTTTCCACTTCCGAGATAGGATGCGACCACATATTCAATACCGCTTGTTGGGGCTGACCCGTTAATAGCGGTTGAAAGTCCACTGGCAATGGTTTTTAGGCATCCTTGTGATTCTGAAGATGCACCGTCGCCATCACCAAGCGAGTATGTAGCGTTAAGGGTTAATGTGCGAGCCATTTGAAATCACCTCAAACGCCAGTGATTTTAACAATTCGGTTATTTGTGCCAGCAGAAGCTCCGTCATCATGTTGGTGGATGACAAGACCCATGTAGGAAGTCAATAGATAATCAAATCCAACACCAGGCATTCGAGTCAATTCCGTTTCGGTAACTCCAGGGCCGTTGTATGTGAATAATTCAGCGGTTTCTGCTCCAGGAACCAAAAGAAGGGCGGTGGATGCAAAGTCCGAATCACGAGTGTAGTAGACCTTTAGGTTGATTTGACCCGAAAGGCGTTCTGCNAGGGATTGAACAACATTGCCGTAAAGGGTGGTGGAGTTCATAGCCGACTTGTGGGTAGCAGGAAGAATCAAAGCGAGGGATTCGTTGCCAGAAACACGAGCGTTAGCGAAAATCAAGTCCACAGACTTTAGAATGTCGTTCTCAGCATCACCGTTTGCAGCCTTAAATCCGCTTCCAGTTCCTGCGAGGGTTTGACCAGCACCAGCGAGGAGCTTATCAAGAATGTGTGCATCAATAACATCTGCACGACCCTTTGCGATAGCGAGTTGTTGCCTGTCCATGTTCTCCCAGGATTCACCACGAAGCTTCACGGTGTCAAGGAAGGTTGTTCG
>JGI24006J15134_10000690_pt1 | contig 20543 bp, 28 predicted proteins | sample LinPmetageLP53_FD_15134 | JGI IMG/M metagenome (IMG submission 15134)
GCTTATGATGACGCCCTTATTACTTTATCTGATATGAACGCAGATAGCAAACTTGTAGATGCTTTTCAAGCAGTGGGAAATGCAATGTCTTTCAATTCTATCAAAATTTATTAATGCCTAAATATAAGCCACCTATTGATTTAGGTGCAAAGATTAAAAACGGTATGGAAAAAACATTTATGCCTGAAAAATATAAAGCTAGGCAAGTTGAAGTTTTAAAAATGAAAGGTGATGCAAATTTTGCTCAAAGAGGATTTGATATAGACGTAGCTAACAGAGTATCTGATAATGCAGGTTTTGAATTAAACCCTATAGATGGACGTTCTTTGGAAGATAGATTTTCATTAAATGTAGCAATTCCAGATACCTTAGGAGATTCCAGCGGAAGTCTATTACCTCGCTCTACATCTCCATTATATGGAGGACCTCCAGGAAGACCTAATGTTCCTGTTATGGCAGAAGAAATTGCTCCTGACATTCAAAAAGAATTAAATTTATTTGATGACATGCCTTTAGATATTATACCCGACGAATTTAATCAAGGAGGTGTTTTAAGTGAACCTCCTGAGCCTTATGGAGGTCAAGACCTTAGAAAGCTTTTTGAACCTGCTGGAGATAATAGATATTTTGAAGGAGGAGAAGAATTTGGCTTTCCAGACTTAGCTTTAGAGGATATACCTAACGAATTTGGAAGAACTAGACCTCTTAGTGCACAAGCTTTAAGAAGAGGGGCACAAAAACCTTTATTCGGTAGCGATTCTATTTTTGGAGGTTTACTTAGTAAGCAACAAGAGTTTGCAAATAAGAATAAAATAGAACAGTTATTGAGAAGAATAAATAATCCTAATGCTATGCCACAAAGTATAGAAAGAGCAAAAAAAGAATTAACAAAAATGGGGTATGATTATGGCGTTTAAATACGAAGACCTATTTACAGGCCTTGGAGTAGGTAGTGGAGAAATAAAAGACTACGGAAGAAACTTATTTAAAGATAAATTTAGTATGGATGAATACGGAATGTATTTACCAGAATTTAATGAACCTTTATTTAAGGAGGCTTTTCAAGCAGTAGGAGATGAAAAGAATGCTTCTTTAGGAATGTCTCTTGGAGGTTTACAGCAAGGACTTATAGGTCAAGACTACGGAACAGGTGGAGGTTTTGGAGGTAGTAATAGAGTTGATAGGCTCAAAGAGTACGCTAGTTCAGCAGGAGCTGAATCTTATGGAGCAGAGTTAGGAAAAGCACAAGCTACAGAGCAAGCCTCTTATGGTGCTATGCAAGGACAGCTATCAAACTTTATGTCAGGAACTAGACAGGCTGGATTAAATGTATTACAATACGACCCTACAGGTTCTGGCGGAGAGCTAGCAACTGAAGGAGATAAACAGAAAATTTTGGGTGCAATAAATTCTTTAACTAATCCTTCTATTGCTAACATGTTTCAAAAAAGATATAATGACTTAAATCAATTTTCTACAATGAAAGATATAGACGACATTATGGAACAATTAAATTACTTTTTAGGAGAGCAGGTATAAAATGGCAGAAAAATTAAAAGACGTAAATTTAAATGATGCACAGATTCTTAAAAGCATATTTGATAACATGGGTGCTTATGCTATTCAAAAGCAAAAATTAAACCAACAAGAACGAATGATGGATAAAGCTGAAATGGCTGACATGGATAAGAAAGCAGAAGATTCCAGCGACGAAGTAAATTTATTTTATGGTACGTATATATCACAGATGAACGCAGGAAACTATGATGCGGCTGAATTGAGTTTAAACCTTTTAAAACAAAATGAGTACACCGATATCCCTCTTCCTCAACCAATTAGCGAAATGCAAAACAATATAACGTCTACTAGAAAGCAAAGAGAGCAAGAAAGGTATCACTTGAGAGTTATGAAATCGGGTTCTAGCAAAGAAGATATTCAAATGTCTCATGACTGGTTTGAATCTAAAGGCGTTGGAGCTCTTACTCAAACAGGTTCTAAAGAGTTGCAAGATTTTTATATGAGCGACCAATACAGTAAAGGACTTATTTTTTCAGATTTAAGGTCCGAAAGAAGTAATAAACCTGCATACAACGCTAAAGCTTTTATGGGACAGTATTCAAGTCCTACTAATTTCAGAGCAATGAATCCTACGCTTTATAAAGAACATAATGATGTAGCTAAAGAAATTCTTGGAGACAATAAAAGAGATGAAAACGGAGATTTGATTCTTGAAGACGGACTTCCTGTAGCGAATACACAAAAAGACTATGACAACTATATGAAAGTAAACGTTCTTCCAAACTTAACTCTTTCAGCGTTTGAGGAATATATAGCTAGGGGAAATAATTTAGAAGATGCTTATAATGGTTTTCCAGAAGGTTCATCTTACCAAAAAAATCAATTCGTAAATACTGTTAGGTCTGTAGCTGCAGCTAAGGTTAGCTTGGAATTTAATCCTCAAGGCTCACCTGAGCAACAAGCTCAACAGATGTCCGACTTAGTTGATATAGAAATTGGAAATCTTTTAGGTGAAAAGTTTAAAAACGACAAAGAAGAAAAAAATGTTTCTAATGTGGTAGTTTCAAGAAATAGAACAGAAATCACTAATAGAATACAAGTTCTTCAAAGAGAAAAAGCTGAACTAGAACAAGGAAAAGGTTTTGTTCAAAATGTTAGAGATAGAGTTGGTAAAACTAGAACTACAAAAGAACAAAGGTTAAAAGAAAAAGATGTAAAGAGTAAAAGAATTTTAGAGATAGAAGCAGAAATAAGAAAAAATAATGCGGAACTAAGAAAGCTAGTAGTTAGAAGATAGTATGCCAAATGACTTTTTATTAAACGCTTTTTCAGATGACAATGACTATCGTACAGAAGTCTATGGACAATCTGACAATGTCCAAGACGCCGCACAAAAAAGAAATTTTTGGGACGACGTACTTCCTACTGTATTAAAAGATGCTTATAATAAATCTATTACAGGCACAGTTCAAGAGATGTATACAGGGGAAAAAAGATTTGACTTACCTACCTACAATCCTACCGTAGCACAAGATTTAGCAGCAGAAGCTTTATCTTTTATAGCAACACCTGACATACTAGCACTACTTGTTCCAGGAGGTATTGCAACAAAAATGTCATCTAAAGCAATATTAAAAGGACAAAACTCACTAGCGACAAGAGCTTCAAAAGTTTTAGCTAAAAGAGGAAATATGAAAGAAGCAGACGCTTTCAATGTTGTTAAAGATGTTATTCAAGCTGGAAGTATAAACGCTGCTACATTAGGTACTTACGACGGGTTACATAAAGCTGCAGAAGCTGGTAGACAAGAGATATTAAAACAAGGTATTTCTTTAAAACATTTAGAAGGTAAGTCTGAACAAGAAATTTATGGCATTATGGCTAAAGAAGGAATGAAAGGTTTGTTTAAAGGAGCTGCATTAGGACAAATATCTGGAGTAGCAAGAGCCTTAAGATGGACCGGAGGTTACGGAAAGATTCCTGGACTTAAAAGTTTAGCTGGAGATAAAAACACAACTAGGTCAGCAGCTGGATTTTTAAACGAAATGGTAGCTTTTGGTGCGGCGGCACCTATATTTGAAGGAAGAGCTCCAAGAGGACAAGACTTTTTACTTGCTGGAGCAACATTCGGAGCATTAAAAACAGCACCTGCTGCTAAAAACTTATTTACAGCTTTTGGTTCTAGGGTTAGAAAAGATGCTCTTTCTGTATCTGAAACTATTACAGTTGACACGATAGACGATATCACTGGATTGAAAACAACTCAGATTATTGAGCCTGGCGACAACCTCATACAGTGGTTAACAAGTGGTATAATAGATAAAATTCCTACTGGAATGACAAATAAAACCTTTCAACCAGTATTGTCTAAAAGGTCTCAACAAATAAGAGATGGATTAGAAAAGAAGTATGGGCAAGATGGTCATATATTTATAGATAAATCTAAAATGTCTAAATCTGAAATAAAAGAATTTGATTTATTAGCTAGTGACTATGGAAAAGATACTATGTTGGATGCTACTAGACAAGTTTCAACTCCTACTCCAAAAGCGGAATTAGGTTTTAAAAGTGTTCAAGAGTTCAAAGACGTGGGAAGCGGAACTCTTTCGGTGGGTAGAGGTCCAGTAAGAATATTAGATTTTATTAAAGATGAAAAAGGATTTAAAACTGGGGAACTTAGAATTAGTTTAGGAACTACAGACGTATTTAAATTAGATGTAGCTAATGCCGAAAAAATGTTTCAAAACTATTCTGCTAATCCAAGATTGATTGATAGGTTTAATAGAAGTAGTAAAATTAAATTTAGTAAATTTGCTGACGAGACATTAGAACGAAGATTGTCTGAACTTAAAGAAGGAGAGTTGGCTGCTGTAATATCTTATGCTGATGACTTTGCATACGGGATGAATTCCGCTTCTGTTTCATCTAAAACATTAGGCCCATTACAAACGAAACTTTTAGCTGCTCAAAAAGCAGGAAAACAAATAGATTTAAAAAGCATGTCAAGTAAAGATAAATTTATTATTAATCAATATATTACTGGTAAAAAACAAACAGACAGAGTTTTTGCTCAAATGTCTGATAAAGACAAAAAAAACTTAATTAACAATCCTAAAGACCAATCATTGTTTTCTATTGCTGCAGGAGAAAGTACTATTAGCCAAGGAAGTGTTTTTGGTAATTTTATAAACGGAATGAAAACAGGTTCTTTCCAAATAAAACACCCAGCAGCTAGAAAAACTTTAAGATATTTAGATGTTATAGATGGAGAAGTTACGGTTAGACAGGGAGAATATTTATCTAAATTAGAAGAAGGTTTAGATATGCACCTTATGGCAACTAATTCTAAATGGAACTCTTATGTAAGAGGTTCAGAAAGAGTTAAAGGTAAGGTTCAGGAACCTAAATACACAGCACAAAAAGATTTAGAAAATGAAAATGCACTTTCAGAAATATTAGATTCTGTAAAATCAACAAAAGGAAAAGAACAAGCATTTCATCAGAAACGATTTAAAACTATACAAAAACTACAAGGTACTGGTAAAGATATAGGTATTTTACCTGAAATTTATAACACAGCTTTAAAAGACGGAGTTAATGTTGCTCCCTTTTTAGCAAACTTCTTTCCTAAAAAAATGAAAAAAGATTTTATTGCAGCTATATATGCCGCTGACGGAAAAATACAAAAAGAAATAATAGCTCAGTTTGATGCAAGAATGGTAGGTAAGCTTGACTCTGCTGGATTAGAACCATCTGACAAGGAAGCTATAAATAAAATAGTAGAATCTTATTTAAAAGAAATAAATGAAAAGGTAGTCGCTAAAAAAGGACTACAAAACCTAACTAAAGCAGAACAGAATGAGTATGGAGTATCTAGAATGTTTATAGCGGCAAGAAGGCAGCTAGGACCTAGTGCTAGTTTAGTAGATGTTTATAATGCAGTAAGAACAAATATGTATGACAACGTTGTTACTCCTTTTTATTCTTTAGAAAGTAGACGTAAATCATTTGCAGAAAAATTTGCATCTATAGATTTAATAAAAGCTGTTGATGACATACCTACAACTGCAGAGTTTGCAAAATTTGGGGTAGAAGAGTTGGGTGCTATATCTGAATCCTTATTAGAAAAAGACGCTCTTGTTGTATTAAGTGATTATGCAGTAGGTGCCGCAAAAAGAAGTGTATTAGTAAAAAACTTCGGTAGAAATTATGAGGTTTTAGAAAAATTAAAATCTGCTATACCTGATGATGCACCCTTTCAAGGTAGATTACCTAGAACTGTGACATCTATGTTAGGATTAGAACTGCCTACTACAGAGAGACAAGCAGTACAATTATTAGAAGATGTTATTACTGGAGATATTAATAGAACTCAATCAACTACAAGAGCAGATGTTTTAAAAGCTATAGCAAACTTTGAGATGATAACAAAAATTAATTTAGGATATGCTACAATTCCTAATCTAACTCAGCAATTTATATCTACCTTTGTAAGTGCTGGTTATTGGAGATTTATAAAAGGTATGCATAAGTATGCAACGGACTCAGAATTTAGAAATACTGTTAAGACTTATACTACACTACAAACTCAAATGAGTGAAATTGTAGGTGTTGACGCTGGTACGCAAGTTGTTCAAGCTGCTAATTTAAGAGGGGAAAGTATAACTAATCAGTTTATATCTTTATTCACAGGAAACAATCCTGACAGGCTAGGAACGTTAACAAATATAACTGGTAAACTTTCATTGTTTGACCAAGTAAATCAAATGAACCAAATTTTTGCAGGTGCTACGTCACAAGTTTTAATTTCAGATTTAAGAAATATGGCAAAAGGAAAGTCTGGTACAGGAGCTTTCTCTATACTAGATAGCTTAGCTCCTGAGATGAGAAAGAGATATGCTAAAAATAGATTACAAAAATTAGGTTTTAATATAGATAGAGTTCTTAAGCAAGGATTTATGGAATCAAATAAAACTGAAGTAGCTAGAGTAATGAACAAATTTGCAAGAGATAGTCAACTTCAAAGAAGTTTCAGTAGAGACAACATTATGTTTCATCATCCAGACATGAAACCATTTCTATTGTTTAAAAGATTTGGATACAGACAAGCAGAGTTTGCTTATGATACGTTAAAGAGCGAATATTTAAATGGTAATGTAATGCCTATATTTGCTATGGGAGCTGCTGGACTAGTCGGAGGACAAGGAGTTTTGTACGCAAAAGAAAAAATGGACGAAATACTTACTGGTAGTAGTCAATACAGTACAAGAAAACAAAGAATGAAACTTTTAAATAAAAAAGATAAAAAAGGTATAAGTTTAAATACTTACATTGAAGGCTTAGCTTCTGTTGGAGCTTTCGGTATGATGGGAGATTTAATTAGTGATGATAAACCTTTGGGTGCTGTTAAATTCTTTATTACTCCCGTAATAGTATCTGACATGGAAAGAATTGCTAATTCATTATCTGTGTTTATTAAAAAATCTGATACTTTTAAACCTGATTATTATATTCCTGCAGCTTATGCAGCACAAACAGTAGCTCCTGTATTCGGTACTGTAACAGCTAGACTATCTAAAAGACTTAGAACTCCGAAAATGGAAATGGAATCTGATAGACAGAAAAAAAGAGACACAATAGTTACAGCAAAAGATTTTATTATTGGAGGAAAACCTTCTGAAGCTTCTAAAATAGTAGAAGAGTACAACAAATATGTAGCAAAAAGGTTCCCATCTTTATTAATTGAGTACGAAGATTTTAGTTACGAAGCATTAATTCAGGATATGTTTAAGCGTAACGAAAGAAAATTAGAAGAATACGACCCTGAAAAACATTTTAAACTATAATAGGAGAGAGTAATGCCACAACCAAATAATTCATTAAACCAATTTTTAGCTGAATTTACAGCTAAGACAGCTTATGATACATATAGCTCAGAAAGAGAACAGTATCAAAAGACGCAACAACCAGGGTACAAAGGGCCTTCTTATGTCGACAATCTTCTTCTTAATAGAATTCCAACAGAACTTGTACAGCCTGAAAACGTTGCAATGGAAGCTGGAGTTGCTACCGGAGGTTTAGGATTAGCTTTTTTATTAAAGAGATTCGGTCCTAATGCTTTAAGGAGTATAAAAAATATGATTGGAAAACCTGTTAGCTCTGCAGATGACTTATCTAGGTCTCAAGCAAATTTAAATAGAGCTCAACTTCAACAACCTAAAGATTTTGATAACTTAGCTCCATCTTATAACGACTATATAAATAACTTAAAAACTGGAAAAGCTCCACTAAGAGACTATCAAAATTTAGATAGCGGTTCACAAAGATTAATATTCAAAGACGGAAGGGTTGTTAAGGAAGCTCAAGCTAGTAATAGACTAAGCTCAGATTATACTGATGTTAATGAAGTTATTGACGGAGATATTTTATTCAATAGAAATAGAAATCAAAGAAGTTCTGGAGGAATGAGTCAATACGATTTAGACAATCAGTCCTTAGTTTCTGACCAAATTGACAATACAGATATGATGAGCATGAATGACTTTAGAAGGCAGTTTTCTAGGCAACAACTAGATGAAGCTATGAATAAAAATACCATAGATGTCGGACAGGGAAATAGAATGGACATTGATGAGCTAGCTGAACAATTGACAGATATGGATATGTACTCTGAACAACAAGCTATAAAAAACCAACCTTTTGACCCCGAATCTCAATTTCTTAATGAGGGCCCATCTTTAGACCCTAACAATGCTGGATATGACCCTGATATGGTTAGAAGTGATTTTTTTAATTACAACAAAAATGAGCTGTTAAAACAAAAGACTAGTCATGGAAAAGCTAAAACTGCTGTTAAAAGTGAAAAATCTTTTAACGAAATAGTGGACGATTTAAAAAATATTGTTTCGAATTATGATGAGACAGGAAAACCTTTACCATTGAATAAACAAACTCAAGGAGATAGAGTAAAAGCAAGTGCCGATAATATACTTTCAGAGTTTGAAAAAATATTTGGAAAAAAACGTGCTAAATAATAAAAATATAGAAACAGAATCTAACGAAGAAAATTTAAGTTTAAATCAAATGATGGAGTATGCTATGATGGTTACTCCTATTGGTAGGATAAAAAAAACTGAAGCTGCTGGAAGACTTGTAAAGAATTTTGGTGGTAAAGCAAAAAATTGGTTAGATAATTTTTCTCCAGAAACCTTAAGAAATTTAGCTAGCGATTCAAATATGACAAAAAACTTTTATGGAACTATAAAAGGATTTGAAAAAGGACTTATAGGTAAAGAACACGTACATTACAAAATGGCAGAAAAGTTTTCTAAGTTTTATCGTAAATACCTAGTTGATTAAAAAGGTATTCCTTCCATAGGCTTAGCTACACTAGCTTCAGCCTCCTCTACACTATCATATAAAGTACAAGTATCGGGAGAGAATCCCACAGTTGCCTTACCTGTTGAGCCATATCTATTCTTAGCTACAACAATGTCTAATCCATGTCTACCATGTTTTGCACTCTCAAAATCTACTGTCCATGGATAGTGAGTAAAAGCTACAATCTCTGCATCTTGCTCTAAGTTACCTGACTCAGCAAGGTCGCTAAGCTTTGGAATACGTTCTGTTCTATATTCTATATTACGATTAAGTTGCGAAACAAGAATAACTGAAATTTTCTCAGACTTACATAACCATTTATACCTTCTTGATGTTTCACCGATTTTAATTCTAAGGTCTCTCATGTCGCCTTTTGAATATTCTATTAAACCAATATGGTCATCAATTACAACATCAGGTTTAATCTTTCTAATTTCTCTAAAACTGCTATCTAAGGTACTTATATTGTCATACATAAATAGTTTATCAGTATATTTTTCTTTAATAATACTTAAACTCTTTTCTATTTCTTTTTTGTTAGTCACAGCATTATGTCTTAGTGCGTGATATGTAACTCCTTCTGCCTCCATAGCTATAAACTTTTTCATCATCTCAGTATTAGGCATTTCTCTGTTAAACATAACAACCTTCTTACCTTGCAATACTAAATTTCTAGCTATATTAGCTACTGTAGTAGTCTTAGCATTACCTGGTCTACCTGCAAAAATAGTTATTTCTCCTCTGGTCATTCCTGATATAATATTATCTAAAGGAGTAAATCCAGTCTGTTGCATCTGTCTTCCGTTAAATATAGAATCTTTTGTATCTTCAAGAAGTTTATCTATATTAAATTTTTGAGAAGGGTCTAGGTTTAATAAGTTTCCAGAGGTCTGATATAAGTCTTCTAATAGCTTATGTACTGTTATCTCATCTGATTTAGCTTTACTTGCAACCTCGTAAGACTGCTTTACTAAACTTCTTTTTAACCAGTCCTCATATACTTGCCTGGAATAAATCTCTACATTAGCAGAGGTTGGTACAGAGTCAGCTAATCCACTTATGTAATAAGTATCTCCTTTAACCTTGGAAGATATACTAACTAAGTCTATGTCAATATTTTCTTTTTTAAGTTCTGTCATGGCTTTCCAAATCTTTTGATTCTTTTCTATGTAAAAACAATCATTGGTTTGTATCCACGACTTTGCTTTCTCATAAGCGGAGTTATCTACTAAAACAGAACCTAATACTGCTTTTTCTGACTCTTCGCTATATATGTTCATAAACATATCTTCCATTATTTTACCTCCTTACATTCGAGCGGAAAGGGACAATCTCCTTTTACGCAAGGTATTGTCTTGTAAACTGATTGGTCTAAGAAAGAAGGAGCGAATCTACATCTAGCTCCGTCTTGTACTTCTATAGCCCAAACTTTTTTACATTTAGTACACCTAGTAGGAACCCTAACAGTAGAAATAAAATCGACATCATTTTTCATTCTTATATTAAATTGAACATCTTGTATATTATGCTCGAATCTATTAATAACCGAAGTCTCAAACCAGTCATCAGGATTATCCTTATCTGTTAAATTAAAATAATATCTAGCAGACTCAAATTTTGCCCTGTCATCTGCAATAGCTTCCTTAGTTTTGTATGTACTCAAATTCTCTCCTATTCGCTTAAATTAAATGTTCTCTGTATCAATTCTAGTAAATCTTTATATCTTATTGTTGCGTATATTTCACCTCTATCTTCTTTAATAAGTGTTATGTCACAATCGTCAGGAGGTAATAGGTATTTCGCAATCTTATTTCTAACCTTGCATTGAACTGTCATAACTTGAGAAGTATCTGGTGTTAACAAATATTCTATAATCATATCTACCTCTGAAGATAGTCCTAAACTCCTTCCGTCGCTAGCCCAAGCTCTTTTAGAACTAAAGCCAAAATCCTCTGCAACCTTGACGCATTCATTTTCAAATCTATTACCTTTTGCTTTTTCTTTGCTACTCATTTTTTCCTCATTTTAAGTTTTTTAATTTATCTACATCCCAGTGTTCAAATAATATCTGAATACTGTCTTTAAATTTAATATTTTTCTTAGACCATTGTCCATTGTAATATACTGAGCTAACATCTGTGTCGGCTAGAACAATATCCTTTGAAGGTTCTACGTTGTGAGTTACAAAGTAAGCTATAGCTTTTTTATTATATCCAGACTTACTCCAACTGTCAACTATTCTTTCTAATACAAGTCTTTGTCCTACAGTGAGAGACTTGCCTTCTACTTTACACTCACCGATTAAAAGAAATATGTCATCAACTTCAAAACAAAAGTCTATATCGGTAGGAGATATTACTCCGTCTTGCAATCCGTTGTAAACTATTGGCTGATTGAACCTATCTCTGTATTTTATCAAGTCTTTCAAGATTTTTCCTTTCTAAATTGCCCCTAGAAGGCCGTAAAATTATACTTTCGACATAAGTGTCGACTAAACGTAGTTGTGTTTCTAGGGGCGTTGTTATGACGCTAATTTGCGTTTTTTCCTATTTTCCATGGTTTTATAAGACTTTCTAAGAACATGAGTGAGAATCTTGTCTTGTCTTGCACTTAATTCGTATATTTGCACATTTGGAAACATACGTCTCTTGTGATAAATGACCTCACTCATACCTTTGTCCCAGCCTAACAAATCTTGAAAGGCTGACATTATCTTATTCCAATCAGAAATCTGCATTAATCGCAGTTATCGCAGTATCCTGGACCAAGAGTCTTTTTAGCAGATTCTAAAAAATCATCTACCTTAAGAGTTACTGTTTCTTCGTGGTCATTAAACTGAGATTGAAACTGAGCTTTCACAGATGTTCTGATAGACGAACATAGTTCTTCTTCTCCTTCGCATCTGTGCTGCTCAATCATTTCTATCAAAGACATAACTTCCTTTTCATTTAATGTAATTGTATACATCATTAAAATGGTAGTTCGTCTTTTGTCATAGGTTTTTCTACTACTCTTTGAGATTTAAAAACATTAATAGCAACCGGAGTAAGCATATCTTCTCCCTCTCTATTAACCCATTTGTCATTCTCTATTTTAATAGTAACTGGATTTCCAGCTATGTCACCTTCTGATATCATAGGTAAGACATATTTGCCTTCATCATTTTTAGGTATATCAAATCCGCAAGCTTCGCAGAATATCATATATCCTTTATTTTGTCCAGCATTATCTTCTAAGTTTGGATACTTAGTAGCATCGGGCATCTTAAACCTAAAGTAACCTTTTGATTTAACTTGCCTATTTTTCAATGCGGCGTGATTACTGTCATCTATAAAGTAAGTAGCTTCAAAAATATCTGATAGGTACTTTCCTTTAACAGTAATATCTCTTTTGATAGATAAGCTTTGAACCGTAGCTTCATACGTCCCAGGCTCAATCGGCTTCTTTGGTGAAGAAGATTGATTTGGGTCGTAATAAGCTTGATTGTCATCTAAGCCATCTATAAGTGTATCTATATCACTCATTATTTACTCTCCTTATCCGTAAGTTTAGACACTACACTATTGTAGTTATCTTTGTTTATCTTGCCAGACTGTAAAGCAACATCGACTTTCTCTGCTTCTTGTACATCTAGCTGTGACATAATAAGTAACATATTGTCATATTGATTTTGACTAAGCGTCTTATCAATATACTGTTTCCTATATACGTCATCTGCAACATTACATAGTCTATTAACCGCGACTTTAAATGCATCTGAATTTGCGGCTTTTAGGTCATTACCTAAGTCCACGTATCCAGCTCCACTTCTAGCTTGAGCTATTCTATGTGCTGCTACCGAGTCAAAACTACGAGGTATACCTTCGTCTATAATCTTTAGACGTCCGTGCACTACTATAGCCTTATCTCCAAGTGTTTCATACTTAACTACTTCCCAAGACCAGATAGGATAATGTTGGTTTAAACGCCAACGCATATATCCTTCGTCTACATAGTCAAAACCACTTCTGCTCTTAACTACTTCTTGCGGAGTAACCGCTTCTGAAACTTTTTGATGTTTAGATACTAACAAGTCATCTTGTATTGCTTGGTCGTGCAATACTTCCATTGCATCTCGACCGTGCATATCTAATTCACTCATTTTACCCATTTACACTCCTATTATTATATGGACACAAATCTCTTACCTCACAATAAGATTGGCATTTTAATCCGTTCCATGTTTCTTCATTATTACACTTAGATGGCAAGTTACCTGTTTCTAAAGCCATTGTCAACCTATTTCTAGAATCAATGAATCTGAACTCTAGGTTCTCATCGCTATACTTAGGAACCTTGACTAAATAAATTCCTTTATCTAATCCTTTTTCCCTTGCAGCTCTAAGTCCTGCGTCTCGCAGGGTAACCTGTATGTACATGTCAATGACTTCATTGCCCTGTCTTTCTAACAAGTATCTATACCAATTCAATTGCCAACCCCAATCTCCGAAGTCAGCTAAACCTTCATCTCTGTACCATTCCCTTACCATTTTTGGAGAACCTTTCTTTCCCCATTTTCCTGTAGACTTATACTTTGCTCCACTAGGGTCAGGAATTAATCTATATGTCATACCTAATATCTGACTACACTTATATGAGCCAGTATTTTTGTAATCTATAAGAACTTTTTCTTTCTTATCATATAAATCAGCTATACCCGTTATGTCAAAGTCTTCTAGCATTTCTTCTTTGAGGTGCCTGTTATCTTGCCCCATTGTGCTATCTTGCCCTTTTTCTAGTAAAAGATGATGTAGAGTTCCGGCTAGTGAGAACGCTCTGTCCTGGGGGTCAATATAGTATTCTTTTGTCCTTTTAAGGTAAGCCTCACAAGTCCCAACTAACAACTCTGTTGTAGAGGGTTTCCTGTTTGGGTCTCTTTCTTTTGACATTTCGATTAAGGTAGGTAAAGACATACCCATTTTAAATATATCTACATTTCCCTTTCTCACTTCGTCAAATGAAACTTTATTTCCATCTGGATAAAGAAAACCAACTGCTCCCATTACTTTGCTCCTTTCTCACGTATTCATCTATAAGAACGTGTAATACATCCTTAATAGACTCTCCGTTTTTAATCGTTTTAGATTTAAACTTTATCCAAAGTTTCTTATCTATTACAAACGATGTTTGATATCTCTTTTTCATAAAATAAACTACCTAAAAATTCTTACTATTGTCAACATAAACTTTAAAACTTTATGCTCTACTTTTTCTAAATATTGTTCTATAAAAAGACTCTTTTTCTTTTTCGTATTGAGTAACAAGCTTTAAAGTTATATCTTGTAATACATCTACCCTTTCAAGTTCAGAAGCCTTTTTAAAATAACTAGACTCTTCTACTTTTAAAAGCTCTGCTGTCTCTTCATTGTAATACAATGTCATGCAAACTTTCATCTATTCTCCTTTTGTTGAATTAACTCTCCGAGCATTTTATCAAACTCTCTTAAAGTTAATTGCCTGTTTATCTTTACCGAACCGTTAGGTTGGCATTTAAAAGATATTTCTTGCGTTAGTCTAGGTATAGCTCCTTTATTTAACTTTGTCATTCTTCCTCCAATTCAAAGTCTGCCCAGTCACGACAATCGCTACATATAGCTACACCTATGTCTCCGTCTTCTACTAACTCTGTCATAGCACTGCCTCCACAGCAACTAGACATCCAAACACAGTCATCTGTATCCTTGACTTCTATCTTGCCTTTTTCGTGTTCTATCATCCTATTACCGCCAAAACTTCAGCTTCTCTCATTATTAAATACTCTTCTCCGTCTGTAACAAAAAAACTACCTGCGTGTTCGGGGTATGTAACATAATCTCCAGCTTTGAGAGTATCTACTAAAGGCCCTGTTGCAAGAACTAGTCCTTTACTTGGTTTTTTCTGAGACTCAGACGATACTAAAATACCACTATCAGTCGTATCTTTTATGTCGTCTACTTTTACTACTATCCTATTACTCAAAGGTTTAATACCTAACTTATTAGCCCAACTCATTTGTCCTCCATTTCGTCGTTAGTCATATTGTCTAGAGCATAGTCATTATTCTTCTCTTGCTCTGCGTCTAACTTAGCTTGATAGTCGTCTTGGAATTTAGGTTTACTATGTTCGTCTAGTTCGTGGTTTTCTCCAGTGTTGTTATTAATTAATTCACTAGCCCAACCTGCCCCTAATATGTATGTGCATTTTATTCTAAATCCTAGACTATGTAGTTTTGATGTCGCATTTACTACTTCTGCTTGTAATTTGATTGCTTCTTTACTCATTATTACCTCCGTCTATTCCCTTGCCTTCCATTCCTGGAAAAGGTCTAGGTTTTTGTTCTTCTGCAAAATAGTAGTCATCGTCATAAGTGTCACACTCATAATCTCCGTCTAACCACACTAACATATTGCTTCTGATGGTGTCATAGATTTCGTCATAGATAGAATCTAAATCGAAGTCTTCATTAAACTCAGTCTTAGCTACACTCACTGCTTCTTCTGAGTTGTCTGCTTCTACGTTTACCGTAGCTACAAAATAATCCATTAGTTCTGAAATGTCATATTCTACTGGAATGCTTACTCTTACTTTATACTTCTTACTCATAGTAACCTCCTAAGGTTATTTTATTGTCATAATATTTTATGGTAGACATAGTCGCCAAACCAATAACATCGAAACTTAAAGATACTTGCAAGTTAATTAATAAAGAGTAAAAGATAGGATTTTCACCTACATACACCCTTAATGTATCTTTAATTATTTTTCTATTTATAATGCCTACCATAAAAGAATTTATACTTTTTTCTTATAAAAAACAAGTCTTTTAAAATAAATTTTTTGCCTTTCTATCTTGCCAATCACTTCGCTATCTTGCCAATATTATAGGGTTTATAATAAAATTTTCTGAGGGAAAATCAATTCCCTCAAAAAACCTTAATACGTCTCAGATGTTGTCAAAGTTCTTCGTGTATAGCGTAGATACTTTGTATTTCGTCGTAAGTATTCGCTTCACTTTCATCTTCAGTAGTATGTTCTACTATTTTTACGTATCTATTATGAGGCATATCCGTACTATTGTCAGGTGTGTCATTACGTAGTAAAGAATACTCTAGGTGATTATATGAAAAGTCAGTACTTCTTCTGAACGAGTTATACTTGAATTCCATTTTCTCTATTTCATCATCTACTATATCAAAACACATTTTATCCTCATCGAACCTAACTACACCCATAGCATTTTCAAAACATCTCTCATAGTGAGCTTCAGGTGTGTCAGAACTACTTAACGTAGTATGTAACCTCTCTCTGAAGTGTTGTCGGGTGTCACTAGGTGTGTCTAGCAAATCGAATAAATTGTTAATGTCAATGTACGGGTTATCCGTTAAATCTAACATTGAACCAATAAACGAACGATATCGCTCATACTTTACTCTCTCTGCTAATCCGTTATTCTCAAATATTTCTGAGTATAACATAGCAACCTGAGTGCCTGACAAATTAAATTCAGACACTAATCTAGTAACTATCTCATCATTAGTAGGTTTATCTTTAGTAATCCTAACGTAATGACGCTCGTCATTAGAGCTACGTCCTGTAATTTGTATATCATACAGATTATATAACTCTTTTGACAGTTTATAACGCCCTGTGTTGTTAGCGAAAGGAAATATAGATTTGAAAATATTCTCACCACTATTTTTTTCGCTCACAGAGTCTGTTATCTCTTTTGTTTTATCTATTATACTTGTCCAAAGTATCGCCCAATGTTTTAACTTTTCAGGGCTTAAAGTTCCTGAGTGATATCTCAACTCAATAGACTTAGTTCCTCCGTCCCAAAATGAGGGGTGTTGGTTAAGTCCGTAATACCTCTTGTCGTTCCATCTTCCATTGTAAAATGAATCAGTGTCATACCAGAAATCTATGAAAGTATCTCTGTCATATACATCTTGAAACATATNCCAANGCTGACTGACGGGCTTACAGTAGTGATTAGTTCTACGTGAAGGAGCTAAAAAGGAATACAGATGAGGCTCAACCAATTTTACAAATCCAGTTAAGATTAATCTGTGATTCCAATCTAAATCCCTAGAATCTACGTGAACATGAGTTCCACAGGAGTAATTGACGTATCCGTCTGCATAACGTTTTATAGTTCTACTGACTGTTTTTACATCTTGTATGAAGTAATCACCTCGTCTAGGACGCATGACTACCTCTCCTCCGTAGGCATCACTATCACTGCTATTACTACTTACTGAGCCATCTGAGACAACTGCCTCAAAACCGATTCTAGGAGACATGTTAGCTTCATTATAAGCATTTTTTATCTCACCAGAACTCATAGCAATTAAATCCTTATATATTGCATTTTCTAAGTCCTCATATGACGTACGGATAACACACTCTAGCTCTACTCCAATCCATCTTTTAGACTTTATTATGTCAAAAGATTCAGGATTGTCATATCTAGCTAGTGTCATAGTGTCAGAGTATCCATTGTCATCATTAACGTTACAGAAAACTTCACTACTAACAGCACAGCCTAATTGACTGACATCTGTTTGTACCTCAAATACGTAGTTACCTGAGGAGCTATCGTTGCAGTCATTGCAATACCAATCTCCATTTGGTTGTTCTACTTGCTCGTCGTTATACGTTTCCTCGCCACATGAATCACATGAGCCGTATCTGTCGTAATAACAACTTTCGCAATAGTATTCTCCGTCATTATCTGAGTAACTAGAGTCATTATTGTGTATTAAATCATCACAATTATAACAATATACATGCTCCTCTTCTCGACAATCCACACAAACTTCGTTTCCGTCAGTCGTAATCTCTGTCTCGCTTTGTACAACAACTTCGTCGCAACAAGTGCACTCTGTCATTAGCTCTTCTTCTTCTACCTGATTTGTATTTACATCGGGCATTAGAAGTTCTCGCTAATCTGTTGTTTAAAAAGCTCAGCTTGACTAGTGTCATCGTAGTCGGAATACAAGTAATATGTCTCTATCTGAGGCCATAACTCGTAAGGTATTTCACTTTCCAATAACCACGTACCATCTTCTTGTATGTAATACCAAGAGCTTGTGTCATCTATGAAAGCCCACTTTATAGAGTGTGCTCTCTCTGATTCAGGCCACAAGTCAGACATTGTATAATCTGAGTCTCTGTAGTATCCTACCTCATCTGCGTAATCTTCGGGGCTTAGCTCGTAAACTGACGTACCATAATTAGTATATGACACGTATTGAGTAGAGACATAATCATATTTCGTCTTTACTACATTTGTAGCTTTGCTATCAAAGTTTCTTACGTCAAATGAATATAGAGTGTTCGTGTTTAATGAATATATACTTACATCTAATCCCTGAGAGTTAAACGCCTTTTCTAAGAATTCTAGCTCAGAAGCATAAAACAAAGTTTTAGCCTCTGCCCAGTATCCTACGTATAAAGGACGATTAGTCTCACGAGATAAATGTAATTTGGACAAGTTATCTTTAACAAAAGAGATAGCAAAATCGCCGTCAATATGCTTAACTGCTTCTTGAATAGTATTACTATTGTCAATAGATTTAAATATCAGTTCGCTGTCTACTTGACAGGAGGTATTTAATATCTTTTCCAATTCTCTCACATTATTCAAGCAACCGTTATGAGCACCAATAGTTTTACCAACACGAAAAGGGTGAGCATTATCTTCTGTAACCTCGCCCATTGTAGCAAACCTCGTATGTCCTAGATATATCGTATTCTGTGATATGTCACGCATACTGAGATTAAACTCCTTTGTATTGACAAACTTTGATGACGGCAGTAATGATTTATAGACTATTGAAGATTGAGGCCCAATGACAGCCAAGCCTGAAGAATGAGAGCCACGGACTTCACTTGCTATTGCAAGATATCTCATGACGTTCATCGTCTTCTTAAGCTTTGCAGTCTGAGTAGGCTCAATGCTTCTAGCCATACCATAAATACCACACATAATTTGCTCCTTTTTATTAATTAACTTACTGACACGAGAGAAAAAAACTATTGGAAAAGCTCTCGTGTTTCGGGCTTATGCCCATCGTCAGAGTAAGATTATTGTAGGCTATTCTTATACGCCCTCACAACGCCTTTGAATAGCTTTTCATCTTCTTTGACATTATATAGAGTATAGTCTACTTGTGTTCTTATCTTAGTTTTCATTGACTTATCTACTCCGAGTTCACGGAATAGCTCATAACTATCTTGCTTCACAGCAGTACATAGTTTGACTAGTTTGTCGTATTTATCCTCCAGCTTACGCTGTTTGAGTAGTATTTGTTTTTCTGTCATCTTCTTTCTCTTTCTTGTGTTGTTTAGTTTTATTTCTCTTATATCTCCATTGTCCCTTTGGTAGTTCTGCAGGTGTCATGGAATTCCTCTCTAACTCGTCTATATGTAGAGAGTAATCTTTTACTATCTTAGCATTGATTAATGACGGCTTTCTTTGTAATGAGCCAATCATCTCAGGTATGAGTCTTTCATACTTACACCTCATAAGATACTTACGTCTGTTCTGTGCTTGTCTTTCAAGCTTTTTAATATCTTTTTTATATTCCTCATTAAACCCTACTAGGGTGACGCAATCACGTATATGAGCAAATTTCGCGGTTAATCGTTTACATGATTTTACATGACGTGAGCCATGCTTACCTGTGTATACGTTCATCTTATCTGATGCCCTGCTATCTTGCCTACGCATAGGTGTTGTCTCGTCTGATTTGAAATCTGTCATAATAAATAATCTCTCAGTATGCCTGACGCTTGAGCTTAGAAAATCTTTTCTTCTGTCCTGACATTTTAATGAGGAATTCTTGTTTCATTTCCTCAGCTAATGCAGGGTTAGTGTCTATGCGTCTGTGTATTGAGTAATTACCTTGTAATGACGCTATCTCAATTGCAGTATCTATCTTAGCGAACCTCACATGTTTCAATAGTCCGTCCCATGTCTGTGCTAATGTGTCGTATACTACGCTCAGTTCCTTATCAGGGCAGAGTTTAGATATCATATCGCTTGTCATTATAAGCTCATACAAATTGTCATCTCTTACACTTATGATTGCTGTCATATCAGACGGCATTTCCTCGATAGGTGTTTTAGTGACAACTGATTGCTTACATGTCGGGCAAGTATGTTTGTCAGTTATGTAATGTTGTGTCATAATATTGATATACCCTCAGTATAGTTGTTTAGTGTGAATATTTTTCATCTACTTAATTTACTAAATAATAGGGAATATACCTACATGTTTGTATGAGCGTGCCATGTTTGTACGAGGGCCCTTTGTCCTGCTGTGTTAATGGGGGTTTGCTGAGGCAGGAGCGAACGGAGTGGTGTAGATTTGCGGAGCTTAGCAACACGGAGTGAGCGTCTAGCTATCCTGCCTCAGCAAAAATAGCTCATTATCCTGCCCTGTTATCCTGCCCAGCCCAACCAATTTTTAATTATACATAATCAGGTGTCTTACTGTTGAACAAGTATTTTAAATATGTTTAGGAGGGTAACGTATTTAGAGCTATATTCTTATATGACAACAAATAACAACGGAACAAAATACTTTGGCGAAACCACCGCCGATTTTAAGAAAGGAGAAAAT
>JGI24006J15134_10000694_pt1 | contig 20352 bp, 21 predicted proteins | sample LinPmetageLP53_FD_15134 | JGI IMG/M metagenome (IMG submission 15134)
AAATGTTTTAGAAGAGGGAGAAAACGACAAAGTGGAGAACGAAATAATAAGCACAACTAATTATGAATGCTCTGATTGTGTTGGTGCTATTATGGATGGAATGTATAGACAACCAGGAAGAATGTATGACCCAGTTTTACCTTTGAATGTTATTAAGTCCCCTTCTGTTGCTCGTAATAAAGTTATTAGAAATATAACAGAAAAACCACAGAAGGTTTTAAAAAGACTTTTAAATTATTATACTAAGGAGGGTGATGTGGTGTTAGATTTCTGTATGGGTAGTGGAAGTTGTGGGATGGCTTGTATAGATTTAAATAGAGAGTTTATAGGAATAGAAATGAAACCAGAACATTTTGAGAAGGCAAAAAAAAGATTAGAAGATTATTTAAAATCTATGCCTAAGATAGATGGAACCGCTCCTAACTGAAAATACAAACAGATTCTCTCTTTTTCCTATACAACACGACGATATATGGAAATTATATAAAAAACAAGTAGCAAGTTTTTGGACGCCTGAGGAGGTAAGTTTTAAAGGTGATGATTGGAATGAATTAACTTTAGATGAGAAATACTTTATAAAAATGATTTTGGCATTTTTTGCCTCCGCTGATGGTGTGGTTATGGAAAATCTAGGAACAAGATTTTTATCTGAGGTTAAAAATATGGAATTAAAATGTGCTTATAGTATTCAATTATTTATAGAATCAATCCACGCTGAAACATATTCATTACTAATAGATAAATATATTAGAAACGAAATAGAAAAAATAAAACTATTTAATGCTATAGAGCATTTTCCGTGTGTTGAGAGAAAACAACGGTGGGCAATAAAATGGATACAGAGTTCTAAATCATTCGCAGAAAGAGTTGTGGCATTTGCTTGTGTTGAAGGCATTTTCTTTAGTGGTTCATTCTGTGCTATATTTTGGTTAAAGAAAAGGGGGTTGATGCCTGGTTTAACATTTTCTAATGAATTAATTAGTAGGGACGAAGGAATGCATACTGAGTTGGCTTGTCTAGTTTATAAGAAGTTGGTTAATAAATTAGATAATAAAACTATATATAATATTGTAAGAGAAGCGGTTGATATAGAGAAAGAGTTTATATGTGATGCATTGCCTTGTCGTTTAATAGGTATGAATGCTAAATTGATGGCACATTATATTGAGTTTGTTGCGGATAGGTTATTAGTGCAGTTAGGGTGTAATAAAATTTATAATGTGAATTGTCCTTTTGATTTTATGGAATTGATTAGTTTGGAACAAAAAGCAAACTTTTTTGAATCAAAAGTCTCAGCATATTCTATAGATAGTAATGTTAAAGACGATACTTGTTTTAATTGCGATATTAGATTTTAAATTATTTACTATTTTTTTGTATATATATTATTGGTTTGCTTTCCTATAATATAAAATATAGGTAGGAAAGTGTTGCCAAGTTATAAATGGTCTTACTCTTAACCCCCCAACACTCCTCCAAGTATTATCATACATGTCTATATTGTTTGCATAGCACAGAAAGAAAAAACTAAACTCATTTAATACTGATGCGAATTGTCCTTTGTGGAGGAACTTAAAATATTCCATCGTTAGGTCGTCGTAGTATAAATAGTCTTTGAACTTTCTTCTTATGTCTAAAGGTAAATCTAATACGTTCATACATAATAATAATATAAAAAAAAAATAAAATTAATTTGAAATAGATACTTGTATTCTGCCTGAATTACTCTCAGTTGCGATAGCTTGGTAGTAGCGAATGTATGCTTGTAGCACGTATGGTTTAGCATTTACCGCTTTAAGTTTAACACGAAGGGTGACTGAATTGAGGTTCTTCATTGCAAGAGCGCCTTGTATCCCATTGCCTTTATAGGCATCATTACAAAATGGAATAACGTAGAAATTGGTTGCAGAGCATCCATTTACATCAACCATTTCTGCTCGTTCGCAAGCTACTCCACTCGCGGTTGATTTGGCTGCGTTTGTGGCATGGACTGCTGTGGCATTAACAACATGCGTTCCACCGACGGTTGCATCTTGTCCGTTAAACCACGCTGAACCTTCACCACCGTCATTTGTTAGGAGGATGCCCTCAATATCCGTTTTGGCTTTATAGAGAGTGCGACCTGAACTTGTTAATTCAATTTCATCTAAGGTTTTTAGGTCAGCTCCTACTCTGCTGATTTCAGATTGGAATGCTCCTTGAGCGAAGTGTTTTGCCTCAGCTGCATCAGCACAAGCTAAACCGTGTAGGGTGTCTTGGTCTGATTCTGTTGGAACTTTTCTACAGCATACGATTATTGAATGAACTAATTGTGTGTTATAGAGGTTCATAGTTGTTTCTAAATAATTTGCTGTTCCTAAAGTTGTTGCTCCTGGAGTGAAAGGGTGTTCTACTTTTACCCAGTTAGTGAAAACTTGAGCTAATGGCGAACTAGTACTGAAATTGGCTTTTTCAATTTGGTCTAAAGTTTTGGTGGCAATTAAATCAAAGTCAGTTAGAAGAACTGCTTTTTCTATTGTTGGTTTTTGTGTTAAGTGTCCTGGTGTTGCTAGGACATTATGAATACATTCAAATTGTTTTCCCATAGTTAGAGATATGGAAAGGCGTTCTAAGAACCTTGTATCTAAACACGACTTAGTTTTATGACCTGCTCCGCCATATTTGAAACAACTAAAGGGAAGAGGACAATACACCTCAATAGTTTTTTTAACTCCTTGAGATGGGAGGGGTGTAGCACAGGCGTAGTTTTGGTATCCACCAGCAGGGGCTTTTAATTTGGTGTAGCCACCCATAGCACAATTATCTAAACCAGCGATTAAATATTTCTTCGCTTCGTTTTGTGGCATCTGATACATTAAATATTGAATTACATCATCGTGAAGGGATAGAATTACTCGTGAGGAATTCATAAGGTCAGCACGTTTAATAAGACGAGCAAAAAGACCACGAGCAATAAGTGCGTTTTTATAATCGTTTCCTGCGGAGCCTGTATCTTGCGTCCAACTAATAGTGAATTTAATCATCGCTCGTTTTAGAATTCCGTAGGCTGGGATTTCAACACTGCATGTGCTGTCCCAATCGCAATTATTTATGACGGTCTGATGAAATCTGTCTAAAAANGCGTTGCATTTTGACTTNGGCATGCTGTAAATATATTCGTCTAGGTCGGCTGCGTTTCCAGCGATAGAAGAATTGTAAAGAGAACTTGAATTAAGGGACAAGTGGGCAATCTCACTCATTATAATTTAGTCTAATATATTTATTTCAAAAAAAAAAAATTTTTAACGGATATGATTTTCTAAGGCATGGGGGGAATGATATTTACTTCTCCTAACATAACCAACATCAAGCAAGTCTTTATAATAATTTATTCCAACACCGAAAGGGTCTTCTCTTGTTGTTAAAACTCTTAGGTTTGCTTGTCTTTCTTTTAAAGCAGTTAATAACTGTCTTGTTCTTTGATTTTGAGAGAAATAGGGATGGTAGATAAGTGTTTTTATATTTGGATTGACTAGACTGCTATAGAGTGCATCATAACTTCCTAAAGAATATCCTAAGATAATTACATCACCGCCTTTTTGTTGTGCCATTTTCTTCGCTTTCTCTATAAGGGTTCGTCCTCTTTGTAAGGTATAATTATACTTGGGGTCGTTCTGTGATGCTGAATCTCCTTTCCTAATTATATTTCTTACAAAGTCTTTTTTAATATCCTTAGTTCCACTAAAGGCAACATACACATCTCTTCCCTTTTCTACTATAGCCACATCCTCTTTGCTATTCTGCACTGCCATCATAGCTTCTAAAGATGGGTTCATTTTATATTGAGCTCCGCCTGGATATTGTGACCTATCATAATAAACTATACCTTCTATTAAATGATGCATAAAACCGAATTCTTTTTGCATATTAACTGGTCTTAATTCTTGACCTATAGCTGCCACCAAAGAGAGAAACAGACCATCATTATTCATTACATCATATAAAACACTATCTAAACTTTTTATACCCATAGCAATTTCGTGCAGTGTGTGTGGGTTTTCTAAATTGTCTAAGAGAGATTTAAGAGTGTCACCAGCGTTTTCTCTCTCTAAAGCAAAATAAAACTGTTCTTCAAATAACTCATTATATTTCATTTCAATTTTTAATAGGTAGTTTTTAATTGCTTGTGCTTCTTCAAAACTAATTGCAGTGATGCTTTCTCTGTTTTTTCTAAATGCTTCTAATAATTGTGGTGGTATTTCTTGCAAGGCATACATGGCGAATTGTCGTCCCTCCTCTGATACATTCATTAAACTTAGTAAGGACATAACATAATCTCTCTTATAACTTCCAGTTATACCTTCAAAGGAAGGTATTTGAAATTTGTCTGATAAGTTTGATAAATAAAATGTCATCGCTAAAATTAAAATAGGATACATAACTGGGTCGCCTAGTTTTCTTTTTGTTTCACTAGCAACCTTGCCATCTGTTAAAGGTCTTGAGTATCTGCTTTCTTGTGTTTGTTCCATATAGTTTCTAACTGCTTCTTTTAGTCCAGGTTTTAACATATCACCTCCAGGAATAGAACCCATCATAAACACCTTATCTATAGCACCCTCAGTTAAACCAATAGCACCCTGATCTAATGTATCCTTTAAATGTTGTTTAAAAACTTTTGCACTCCCTGCTAATAAATCTGTAAATATATTTGGATTTGCTATTTCGTCATGTGCGTGTGCAAAGTCCCTCATATCATTCGTTTCGCCATTACCATTAACCGTAAATATTTTACTGGAATTAAAAGCAGATGTTATATGTTCTGTTGGGTGTGATTGGTGTGATGGTATTTGACTGCCTCCAATTTCTCCTGTAGGTGCTATAGGGTCATCAGGGAATAAACTTCCTATACCTCTTCCAACACCTTCTAAAGCCTTTTCAGTACTAGTTGATTCTTCTCTATTAGGGTCACTTATATTTTCTTCTTGTCTTCCTAAATCTGTATTGCTTTGTGTTATAGGGTCAATACCTTTAGATGGGTTGCTTGGTCGTTTCATTCCTAAACCTTCTGCTATTTTATCCCAAAAACCCTCTGGCGGACTATCTTGGTCTGATACTTCCCAATCAGCAGGAAAAGGTTTTTGTTCTGATAAAGGTTCTAAACCACCAGCCAACATATCACCAGCAACAGCCGCCGCCCCTGCTTGTGGTGTTAATAAATTTCTTGGGTCTCTTCCTTGCGTTGTTGCCTCAACAGTTTCAGGTCGCGGTGTTTCTCGTCCTCTCGGTAATGCGTTTGATAATCCTATTAGTCTATCTTGTGATGTCCCTTTGAAATCACTTAATGCATTTGCGTCGGCATCAAAATATATATCCACAATATCCGATGGTGCGTTATTGGTTCTTAAATAATTTTTAATTGAATTTATCTGAGATTGACTATCCACATTTGGGTTTGCTTCTGCTTCCCCTAATTTTTGTTCTAATGGTATGAGTCCCAATAATAAGTCTTCTCGGTTCATTATATTATTGTTAAGGAAAATATTATAATGAAATAGAAAAAGTTAAAAGAGAGAAACAAACGGATAATCAAAATATAACACAACAGAATGCAAAGATGTTTCGCTAGATGCTTGAGTTTGTAAATAAGCACTGCTGTCTGTTTTAATTGGAATTAATTTCCCAAAGGTGTCGCTGGTTGAATCATCGTCCATACGCTTAACACGGATATTAATATGTTTGTTAATGCGTTGTCCTATATTAAAACTAATAGGATTCATACCCATAATAATAGTGTTGAGTTCGCTTTTTAATGCTAAAGGTATAGCGTGTATATGTTCGTATTTAGTTGGGTCGTTAGGGTGTGCTGATGTGGCAACGTGCAATTGTGTGCCTCCTACAAAATCTAATTCTACATAAACTCGTGATGGTATTTTTACTTCATCAACCGCTTTATTACCTGCTTTATTTAAAATAACTTGGTATCCAACTAAATTACATTTTTGTGCGGCTACTCCCATATTAGATAAAAGAAGTTGTCCTGCTGAATAATCTGCTGTGTCGGCTGCGGCCGCTGTTTGTTTGGGGTTAAAAACGATACACATTAAAACCATTATATATTTAACTGATATATTTTATTAAAATATTTTGAAATTTAATCTTCTTGTTGGTGCTGACCGTTTTTGTATGCGAGAGAATGATGGTGGAGCACCTCTTTGATTATTGTTTGTTGGGAAACCCACACGACCAAGTTGCATTAATAAGTTGGGGTTCATTCTTGTATGTGTGTTAAATTTCAATTTCTCAGGGTCTAATTCTTTTGGTTTTCTAACTCTTGAAGAGGTTGTTTTAGGTTGTTGCTTAGCATTAAAACGGAATTTATTAAGTTCTTTTCTCTCTTTTTTCGTTAGTTCATTCTGTTTATTAATAGTTTGTTGAGATGATTGAGATGCTGGTTGTCCTACTGTTGCGGCCGCCGCTGCTCCTCCAGCGGCTCCTCCTAATGATGCTTGTGAAGCACTATCATCATCACTAAAAGTTTGTGATTTTGTTTCGCCACCAGTTGGTGATGGTGGTGGGCCGCTTGGTGGTGGGCCAGCTGCTGGTATTCCTGTTGGTGTGACTCTTATAGAACGATTTTGAGTATCAATTAAGTCTTGTGGTCTTATTCCTAAACCATCAAAAGGTATAACCATTCCAGGTTGTAATTGTCCTGGAGGGCCAGTATCATAATTTGGGTCTAGCCCCATGCGTTGTCCCATTTTAATTAAAGCTCTTTTCCACGCTCTTTCTTCATCTAAAACCTCTTTATAGATTGCTTTTAAGGCATATATTTCAACCGCTTCTTCATAGGTATAATCTGTATTAAAACTTTCTATTTCAAATAGAGGGCCGTATTCTGCTAAACAATCGTCCATCGCTTTTTTTCTTGTGCTATAATCTGTTGGTGGTGGTTGCAAAACCCCTTCCTGTACTAAATTTTTATAATAGGTAAAATCACGACCATATCTTACTGCTATGAGAGAAACTGCTTTTTGATGTCCAGTTGTGCTTATTTCAGGTTTATTATCAGTTAAATCTTTTTCTCCTTCTGCTTGTTCTATAGCTTCCCCCTCAGCAGTTAAAGTTTGTAATCTTTTTTCTTGTTCTGATACTTGTAGTTTTACATTAGCATCTCTGTCGGTTGGTTCGCCTCTATCATAAACTTCTCCAGGCGTAATTGTTCTTGTTGGGTTTTGTTGGTCTTCTAATCTTTGTTGGTTTTGTGCTGAATCAGCAAGTCTTCTATTATACCGTCGGTTGCTTTGTCGTTGTCTAAAACGACCACCCAATCCAGCAATAACACCTAACGCATTCGCTGTTCCTCTTGCTGGAGGTGTTCCAGGCGGAGGACCAGGTGGTGGCTGAGGGCCTCCGCCTCCTCCTCCTCCAGGTGGGGGCGGTGCACCGCCTCCAGCTAATCCACCACCTAAATTTGTGGGACCAGGTGGCGTTGCTCCTGCTGGTGGTGGTTGTGATGCTGATGATGGAACTTTGCCTGATTGCACTTGTCCTCTAACACCACCTTTATCAGTTCCAACACCTCTAGTTCTTACAGTATAATCTGTTGGTGCTACATAGTTCCCATCCCAACTTGCTACAATTGGGACGCTTCTTTTTCCACCTCCTCCACTTGCTGATGCTGATGGTTCTTTATATGATGATTTTGGGACAACATTTGCATAACCATCAGGGTCAACCCACGTCCCCCCCCTTTCTTTTCCTAAGGGGTTTTTTAATTTAATAGCTCTATTACCACTAGGGGCCATAGGATTTAAACTTGGTTGTGAATAATGGTAATAATCTATTTCATCTCCATCATCATCAATAAACTTTCTTTGAACCCATCTTGCTTGTTTATTTCTTAGTTCATAATACTCTTTCTCCGCATCTGCTTCATTCACATCGGCGGTCACATATAAATTTTTCCAAGTTGCTAAATTCATATCTAAAGCGTTCTTGTTTTTTGTTGCTGAAGCTGCTGTGCTAGTTGTTGCTTTGCTTTCAGGCATCTTTGCTTTACCACTAGATATTAATTTTGAAGATTTATGTATTCCTCCATTATCTTTTAATATTTGATTTGCTGGAATAGTAGGTGTATCAGCTTCGCCTTGAAACTGAACGACAACAGAACCATCAGCATTTCTTTTTAATATTTTCATCGTTTTAGGTTTGCGAGAATCCTTTCTATAAAGACCTATCGCCCACCCTTCTCCTTGTTTTTCTAATGCTTGTAATGACCTATCTGATAATTGTCTTTCCATCGGTGGTCTTTGTAAAAAAGGTTTCTTGAATGGACTTTTCTTTTTTGGTGATTTAAATATTTTTGTTTTTGGTTTTTTAGATGTTGCTTTTGGGGGTGTGGGTGCTTTCGGTTTATCAGATTCACTAAATTCATCGCTTTCCGCTGATTCAAAATCGCCACCAGCACCAGCATCACTACTTTCTTGCTCTGTTTTGTATGAACTAGTTTCTGATGATGATTCTTCGCTAGTTGTTTTTTTTGCTGTTGGGTCATAGGCAAAGTTATGGAATTTTGACGCCATAAAACTTTTACTTGCTCCCTTAGCGTTTGAAATCCACTGCTTAGCTAATGTATATCCGTCGTCTTTGTCTTTTTGAAATATTTCGTGTGCATAAGTAAAAGTCAAAGCCTTTCCATAATCCCAATCATAATTTTCGCTCATGTATCTCGCATACTCTTTTCTTGACTTTCCACCCACAGCATCCCTAATTTCATCTACCACTTGCATAGTTAAAGCCTTGCCGTTAGATAGTAAAGCACAAGCTACAACACCATTAGCTAGAACAACTTTATACTTACTTTTATTTTCCTTTATGACTGTATATAAATTTCTCGTTGTAAATTTCTCTCCTCCAAATAGTTTAAATCCCATTCTTATAAATTGCTAAAATATTATAAAAATGTTAAAAAAAATTATGCTGGGCCAAATTCATCTGGCTCAATATATTTAGATTTTGCTGTGCCTTGCATAGCTTTGTATTCTCTGTTTTTATTTAAGTTTTTAAACTCACCTTCGTCCTCCACAAACTTTTTAAAGTTAGTATCAGAGTGGAATGCTTTTTTCTCATACTCAACAAAGCGATGCCCAGCAGCGAATAAACCTTTCTTAATTTCTCTTCCCCTATTAGTTTTCTCCATAATTGCTTTATTATCACGCTTAGCTTCTTTCTTATTAAGAACAACATTCCCACGCACTTCTGCTCCACGCTCGTCTCGTTGTTTTTCTTCTTCTAAAGTTTCGTTCTTAATTTCATAATCTCTCTTTTTCTTATGTCTAAATTCTAGTTTTCCATCAACACCTTTAGGTTTCCAATTCAATCCTTTATAGCGTCCGTGTCCTCCATTCCCCCAAAAGTTCCAGCACTTTTTTTGCAAACTACTTTCTCTTGGTTGGCATCGTGCTTTTCTAAAGGGTTGGTTATAGTCGTTAAACTGATTAGAAAGTTCAGTAAATTTAGGGAAGGGTTGTGTTGGCATAGGAATTACTTTACTTTTTGCTAAAGTTTTTGGTGTTCCAAAATATTCAACAGGTAGGGTCGGTATTTTCACATGTCTTCTTTGCGGTCGCTCCATTTTAGTATGTGTTTATATTAAAAATTCTTTGTGTATTATTTTTTTGAATTAATTTACTTTCTTCTTGTTGTCCTCCTGATCCTTGTTCCGCACCAGCGAATTCTTCGTTCCGTTTTGATTTTCTTTTCTTCATATGCTTCATCTTAAATTTTCTTTTTTTTTCAGGAAAAACATACTTGCGACAGTAATCAGACGTCTTACACACGCCAGTTAAATGCCCCTCTATTATTAGGCACTGATAAGGGGTCGCATACAACTCCTCAAACATCGCTTCTCTTTCATCTTTGTTTTTTGCTAATGCTAAATATTCTTCAGTCACCATTTTCTTATCAGTTATGCTCTTAGGCGTCCATACAAAAGTAAGCGATGCATTCAAGCGTTGCAATTTTGACACCATCGCTCTACCTTGTATTGCGATGATGAAATGGAGGTGGTAATGGCGTCCCGTCGTGGCAGCGAATTCTAAAGCTTCGTTATATCTAATGTCTATGCGTTTCTTATTATTTGACTTTGATTTACTACGAAGACCACTAACATCGTCTAAAATAATTAGTATAGGGTCTCGACAACATTTCTTTTCCATTTTAAAACTTTGCTTTCGGATTTCTATAATAGTATCTAACACATCCAAATCATCGTATATATGGTCTTGATTCATAAAAGGGAATGCGTCGTTCATCTTGGCCGTATTACTTATGCAGAAACAATTTTTATACTTAAATTTTTTATCTAGGTTAAAAACCAATTCAGGAATACCATGCGACTTTCCGCTAAACCTAGCACCTATCATTACAATATAAGGAGCGTGATTTAGTTTCTCCATAGATTTATCCCAATTATAATCAGGCAGTCTACTTTCAACACGGTCACCAAGTTTAGCATCCTCCACTAAAGTAGTGTCGGTATCCTCTAGCTTAGCATAATCTAATTCCTTATCTTTTTTTTTATACATTATATTATATTGATATAAAATATAAATGGAAAAGAATAAACTTACAAAAAGAAATACCAGTACAAAAAAAAAGGAAGAAAAAGATAGTGTAGAACTTACAATTAAAGACCGTGCACCCCCAACACTTACCCTACAAAATCAATACACGGAAAAAACACCCTTGAATAAAAAAGAAAGTCTAGAAGATGTTATAGAACACAACGGAAGAAAATATGCTTACGAACCTGATGAAGAATTTGAAAGTTGCTGTTTTAAATGTGATAAACCTTTATGCTTATATATTGGAAAATACACAATATCCTTACTGGTTCTCGTCTTCTGTTTTTTTATGCTTCAAAATAAAAACAACTCAGCAGAGTTTTATACTGGAACAATTGCAGGACTACTTGGACATTATTTGAATGCCCCTATAGCACAACTAACAGCACAAAGAAAACGAAAAGATAAACAATTATAAAAGGTCTATTATCTATTTATTTATCTATTTATTTATAGTATGTATAGTTTTAATAGTTTTTATATAAATAGAATAATAAATAAATAAATAAATAAAGTAAATATAATATATATATATAACTTGGAGAGAAACAGGTGGTCACCATACAATCTATAACACTAAATTCTTTTCGCAGAATTCTATTTCGCATGTCGCTTTCTCTCCTTTGGTAATTTCTTTTTCTATCTCGTGATGTATTTTTGCATTGTATTTATATTGTTCTAGTGTTTCATAATAACCCTTCTTAATTAAATAATTCTTTAGTTTGTTTAGTTTAATTATATATACTACACCACTGCCCTTTCTTTTCTTACTAACACCTTCAAATTGTTTAATGTCTATACCAAAAGCAGTTTGGTTAGTTGCTTTAAAACCTTTCTCTAATGCCCACCCACTACATTCTTCATAAAACTCTCCAGCCTTAACGACCACATCAGTATATAATCCATCGTTAAACTGTTTATAGAATTCTTCATTATCTACATAAGAAGAGAGAAAACGAGCTATGGTTGGAACATTAACACTTTGCATCTGTTTATATTCTTCTGTTAATGGTCTGTCGTTAATAGGGTCAAAGTTGCTTATATCTCTGTCCTTTAAATAATTGTAAAAGGTTTGCATAATACTATCATCATATAATGCAGTTGCTAATGGTTTAAAATACTTTGGGTCGTTTGCGAAAGTATCTATACATTTAAATATTACAAAGCGTCTATCTTCTAAACCAACCTTAACACCTGTCCTATTATTAGTTAAGAAGAAACACCTAGCAAAATCCTTAATCATTTTGCCTTTGAATCCCTTTTGTTCCATATATACATCGTCGCAAGTAATTCTGCTTTTAATTTTCTCACTATTCATAAAACTATCCTTACCTTTTGCCTCGTCAAAAATTAACATAAACTTTTGGTATGAGGTATTAAATCTTCTAAATATATCCTCTTGGTCGGCAGTAGCCATACCATATTCTCTCCCCAATATATTTTTATAAAGTGCTTCTAAAAATAAATTCTTTCCGCTCCCTTCCCTATCTGATTTATATAACACAGCAACTAATGGTTTTTTTGCTGGGTGTTGTATCATATGTGCAAAATAGTTTAGTTGGTATTCTAAACAAACCTCTTCTCCACCACCTAAATTTTTAATGTGTTTTAATATAATGTCTATGCTTTCTAAGGGTGCTGGTTCAACATTCTTTTTTTCTATAGCAAACCCATTAAAAAGATTATAAGTATCCTTAGGACAATCTAAACCATAAGGGAGAAAATCAATTAAGTCCATCGTTTTATTATCAGATTTAAACCAAGTTCCTATAAACTCTCCAGCTTCACCATTCAACTTTAAATTTTCAAACAAATTAATTAACTCACCCTTTTTATAAAGCAATAGTTCTTTCTCGGTCACCACCCCATACGCATGAGGACTAATAATTTTAAAAACAAATAATTCAAAATATTTTTTTTTTAATTTAAATTCAGCGTCGGTTCTTGCTTGGTGAATAGCATTCAATTGTTCGTGTATGTCTTTCATTTCTCTCTTTACTTTCTTAATAGCATTCTTAATAGCACTTGCTTTTAGTTTAGTGTCGTCTTCTATTTTATTTATTTTTTCTTTTAATTTTTTTAGTTCGTTTTCTTTTTCTTCCACCTCCTTGCTAAACTTTTCTAATTTTAGTTTATGGAAATAGTTATAACTGAATTTAGTATGCGTTCTATTCATACCATACACGAATTCATATTCTCCGTGTTTGTCTTTGTTATAACTATTCCAAGTATTATCAAACCAAACATCGTCAAACTTATCTGACTGTTGCATAACACCTTTGCAAATCTCATATATCTTTTTGTCTTGTGTTTTAGCACACTGTAAAATAATCCCAGCAGCCGTGCACACATCATTTATTTTTTCCAAAGAAATTTTATAAAGGTTTTGTTTAATAAACTCATAACAATATTTAATCTTGCCGTGAAATTTAGGGGTAATATATTTCTTTTTAATTTTCTTAGTCGTATTCTCCCTTTTGCTTTTCATTTTCTCTCCATAAGCATTAATCATTTTATATCCTAACTCAGTTAATTTACATTTAGGCATGTCTTTATAACGAGCAGAAATAATTGGTAATAATTTTTTAATATCAAACTCAACCTCATCTTCATCCCACACAACATCACCATCCCCATCAATATTAAATGTTTGAATATATTTTAAATGGTATCGTTTATTATTTGGTTTCCTTGANCCATACACTTGCCAGTTGCACGTGCCTTTACTAATACCAATATCTAACACCTCGTCATAACTATTTTGCAAAGGCAAATCATCTAACACAGAAGCAATATTATTTTTAACATAATCTCGTATAACTAATTGCTCGGTTTTTGTACTGGATAGACCTATAATAATATGCACACCATCTTTAGTTTTCTTCTTATCTTTAACTGGATTGACTGTCGGTTTTTCAAAAACATATACTTTAATGGGAGTATCTATTTTATACATAGTTTTAATTGCCTCAACATAAATATCAACAACCCTATCTATATTGTCTTTAGAATGTTGTCGTTGATTTATTTCCCACGAGTATCTAAAGTCCAAATCAATTAGAATTTGTCCGTTTTCTATTTGTTTTTCTGTTAGGTATTCTTTTTTTCCTAAATTAAAAACATAGTGATGATATAACTCCCAAAACTTATCTAAGTCTTCTATATTATATTTACCACCATAAATATTTTTACCACCTATTCTCGTGTGAGTATGTTGTTTTTCTTTTGTTTTTACATCGGTGAGGTATTTTTTGAAATCCATTATATAGAATGTAATATAATTTTTTTTTAAATTCTTTTTTGTAATCATATAATATAATGAAGGTTGTAATAAAAAAAAGCACTAGTGCTGGAAAAAAACTAATGGCGATTTTTACAGACGGAAATGGTAAGAAAGTTAAGACGACCCATTTTGGTGCAGCTGGATATACTGATTACCTTAAGTCAAAGGACAAAGAACGACGAGCACGATATATTAAACGACATACAAATAGTAGAGAAAACCATAACGATAGAATGTCGGCAGGCAGCTTATCAAGACACATCCTATGGGGACCTAGCACAAGTTTAACAGCGAATATTCGTTCTTATAAAATTAGATTTAATTTAAGTTAATATGTTTTTGTATGTTATAATGTTTTCGCATGATGGTAAAAAATTAGGTGATGCACAAACTGGAATTAACACAACACAATTATCTATGGTTAGTAATGCAGTCTATACTCTGCAGACTACGCAAAAAGCGAATTTTCTAGACAATCACACTATAGATTGCCGTCCATTCGGTGCTTACACTCTAACATCAGGAAACAGTCCCATAGAAGGCAGTGTTGATGTTGCTCTTTCAAATGGCCTTTGGAGGCGAATGGGTTTAATCTTAAAGCAAAAAGATAATTATAGTGGTTGGGGGAGAAACACTCAAAGCACAAGAATTAAACCACCCTCACAGGGTTATTATTTAGTTATTTATAGTCTCCAAGTAAATATAAGTTCAAGCGACACAGCCACACGCACTTTAAATTTTCGTATGTCTAAATATGGAACAACCGAAGTGTTCTCTTTTTCAAGAACCTTGAAAAATGATACTGGTGTGACAGCATACTACAATATCAATCACACCCAAATCGTCAATCTTCACGATCAGGGAAAATATTCTTTTGATGTGATGTCAGATGGGGCCGACCAAAATAATCTATCTTCGGCAACCAGTGAAATAATTCTAATGAGAATTAATAGTGGTGTAGGAAGCACACCAGCGATTTATGCTGGAGGTTAAAACTTTTTCTATAAAGTTTTATTTTATATTCTATTAAGTTATAATGGCTGGTATGTTTTCACATTTAGGAGATAATGCAACAAATAGTAATCGTTTAACCGCTATAGAAACATTAAACGCCTTACAACAACAAGCAATCAATCTTAATACTTCAAAAATTACAAGTCCTTTTACAGTTTCAGGAAGCGATTTATATATCCAATCAAAATTCTTAGGACTGGATTGCACCAACCCTGAATGCACGATAGATATTGGTTCAGGTTCAAATACGCCATGTATCCGTTTGAATGGAGCAGAAAACGCAACAACATCATCGCAACTAATTTTTTCTGATGTATATTCAAGTGGAGATTCAAGCACGGATTATGGTGCTGGTTGTGGTATAAGATGGGATTCTCAAAATAATCAGTTGCAGTTTATTGTGGACGGTCAAACGGGCTCACTAATCAATGGAGGATACCTTCAAAGGCACGAGTTCCCCAGTTGGAATTTACCGAGAGTGTCTATTCCTACGTCTTTTACTGCCTACAATATAGACCAAACGCCTAAATCTATTTTTCTATACGCAAGTAGGGTTAAAATTATTAGTTCTGGTTTAAGTGTTAATCCTTTGAGTATTCCAAATACAGCGACTAATGTGGCATTTTTGAATTCAATAGAAAGCGGTATAGACAACGCTGAAAGCACAGGCATAATAACAATTTCGTCAGCAGGTCTTTATAAATTTATGGTTATGCTTTCGTTAGACCAAACAGGTTCTCAAAAACAATTTAAAATAGAATTTCGGCATACCGATGGAACTTTGATATGGGATAGTAGCGACCATTTAAGCAGAGAAGAAGGTTCTTTATCCTATTCTGCTATGTCTGTAAATACATTCAAATATTTAGCACTAGGGACTTATCGTTTTATTTTAGAATGCGACGAAGATGGGACTGGTAGGGTTCAAAACGCTCAAACAGACGCTACGACTTTAATGATAGAAAAAATGGTTTTGCCTAATGGTTATACTTTGAGTAGTTCATATCCAACTGCTTAATACATTTTTGATTTAAAACTTTTAAAAAATTTTTATATGTATATGAAACATAATCCTACAGCACCTCCAGCGTTATATTTGACCCCACCTGTGATACCGACAGCGGTTGCACGTCCAATTGATTACGAATATTTAATTTATAAACGGAAATTCTCTTGCTATAACCATCAATTAACACTAATAAAAAAAAGGGACAGATGGAAAGCAAGTATAATAAATAGAGAGAAAACGTATCAGATACCTTTAGATAAACTACCTGAAGATATGAGTTTAATATTACAAAGTTTAGGAATAAAAAGCACAGCACTATATAAAATAGAAATATGGTGCAGTGGGAAATTAATTAATAAAAAATATTTTAAATCCCTTACTAATATATTAAGGCATGTATTTAACAACGAGGTCATTATTGATGGGGTTGCCTATGATGATGAGTAATTCTTTATGGGTTCTATCAAGCCATTATTATTTGCTAAAATCCTTTTGTTTTTCTGTATTTTATATAAGCACTCTTGTCTTTTAAAACTGCTTTTAACTTTTAAAAAACTAGTTCTACTTTTATTAGCACGAAGCACACACCTTTCAGTTTTGTCTGTTATATTTACATAACACTCAAAACATATTTTACAATTGAGTTTCACTTTCTCTCTTCTGTTGAGTAAATTTCCGTCGTCGTTATTACTAAATGAATACCTTGTTTAACATTATAAGGACACTTAACATAAATCCAACTCTCGCATATAGCAACAGCATACAATTCCATTATATATTATATTCCTAAATATAATTTGCGTTTAAACGAATATAAAAAAATAGTTGTTTATATATATAGTATGAATACAAAAAACATTTTAAAATATAGGACGCTAAAGGACAGCACAATTAAATTATATGAACGGAAAGGAAAAAAAATAGCAGAGTTTTTAGGAATTTCTGATTTAGTTCCTAAAATAATAAAACAGAGAGAAAACGACTTGGTGGCGTTTTTTGATACACAAGGTTCTCACGAGAAAAAATTGTTATTAAATATTTGTTTATTAGTTTTATCACCACAAAAATTTAATCCTAAAAAGGGTTATAAAAAATTATATAACCGATTAAATAAAAACTTATGGAACACACACGACAAGTATTTATTAGAGAGATATAGTGGTGTTAAAAATACTAGGGAGAGAAATAACTGGTGTGAATGGGAAGAAGTTGAAAATAGGTTAGAAAAATTAAAAAATGATTATGAAATAACTAAGGACAAAAAAGAATTAAAAAAGTATTTTGCTTTAGCATTATATGTTTTGCATCCCCCTCGTCGGTTAGAATATAGTCAAATGAAAATTATTAAACAAAGTGCTTATAAAAAACTAAAGGTTGCTTTAAGAAGGCAAGGAGTTTATTTAGTAATAAAAAAAGATGGTTATAATTTTAGTTTTGGAAGGGACATGGTGAAAGTCAAAAAGAGGTTTGATGTTGCACATATAATAGAAGTTGAACCTATGCTTGGTNATATTATTTCTTTGTGGTTAGAAAAAAATAAAACTGAATACTTATTCCCTATTAGAAATGGAGAGAAAGCGATGGATGTAAATCAATTCTCTCAGTTATTAAAAAAGACATTTGAACCAAAAAAAATTAGTTCAAATATGTTAAGGAAAATATTTTTATCTGAGTGGAATTCAGTACAAAGGTCTATGAATGAGCGAGAAGAAATGGCATTGCTAATGAACCACTCGGCATTGGTTGCTCTTGGTATTTATACTAAAATTTAAACACTTTTGAGTGCGTTGATGTCGTATTAAATTCACTCGTGTTATATAACACCCACACCTTTCACAAGGGATTTTTTTTAAATTTCTTTCAGTTATTTTTTTTTTATTTTTTTTATAATACTTATCGTTATAAGATTTCAATTTCTCTCTTGGATAAGTATAACAATATGTTTTATTATTTTGCTTCACTTTTATTTGGACTAGTTCCATTCTCGGTTATAATTATTAATGTGTTTTCTTTAATATCTTTTTTTGTTTTCTTTTCTGTAGTAAAATATTTACCGTCTTCTTTTTTATTAAACCATTTAACGACTGGTTCTTTGTCTGTCTTTCTTTTTTTTTGTGTTTTTTTAATTGCAATTCTATTTAATTTGGTTAAAACTTTTAAAGACAATTTTTTAGGTTTGCTTTTAAAAACATTTTGAATGGTGTATTGATTAACTTGTAATTGCTTACACATTTCATTTCTAGAATTATAATTAGAGAGAAAGAGGAGTTCTTTGTGGTCGTCATCAGAGAAAAAAAAGAGTTGGTAATTAACTGGGGGAGCCATTTATATAATATTAATACGAGTTTTTTTTTAAATTCTTTTTTTTTATATTCTATTTCGGTCGGTTAAAAATAAATACATCGTCTTCTTTCCCATAATGTTTAGCCATTAATAGTTGTTGAAATTGCATTACAAATTTTAACGGATAAACAGGTTTTTCAACACCATTAACCATCCTAACAATTCCATTACCTTTTAAAATATTTTTATTCCAACGACACTTACATTTCTTTTTACTTTTATGAGGACAAGTCCCAATATAAGTTTTTACATAAGGAGCTCCATTTTTTAATTTATCCATCATTCTAAACCATGCGTCATCAGGGACACAATAAAAGGGTTGAGCGTTTAATTGTTCTTGAGTTGCCATATTTGTTTTTGTTATGGTTATTATTAGTAGCGATTTTTTATTTTCAATTTATTATCTAATAAAAAAATAAAAAAAAATAATTAATTAATTAGAGGGTTGTCGTTTTCTCCCTAATGGTTTTAAAAAAATTGAGTTTGGTTGTTATATTTTTAATGAGTATCATAATCTTTATGCTCTGTTTGACTATTGGTATTGTAATTATATTCCCCCACTTCTCTCATGTATCCATTAGTGGAGTGTTGATGATAGGTTGCGTTTTGATACGCATTAACGATTGCCCTTACTAAGTCCTCAGGTAGTTCTATTCCTTGTTGTGCAGACTCACAAACTTTTTTATGCCTATTTACTTTAGAAATATTTAAACCCTTTGCTATTTTCTCAGTTCTAGCAATTGTTCTATAACACTTTCCACAGTGCTTACAAGCAAGAACATCAACGCTGGTTTGGTTTCTCTTGTATGCTTTGTTTCCGCGTCCCATATTATTTTTTTTTGTTATTATATTATGAAACGATTTTTTTAATTCAATTTATTATCTAATAAAAAAAATAAAAAAAATAATTAATTAATTAGAGGGTTGTCGTTTTCTCCCTAATGGTTTTAAAAATATTCTGTTTGGTTGTTTTAATTTTATATTTTAAGTTTCAATATTGTCCTCCGTGCCAATCACATTTTTTACAATAATAACCAATACCCTCATCTAACATCATCTCGGTATCCTCAGGACTTAAATCAGCATGTAATATTTCGTGAATAATAACTTCGTTGCTTGAAGCGTCACAATAAGAACAACATTCCCAACTATTCGCTTTCATCCACACCTTGTTCCCTCCCACATAATAATTAATATTGCTTTCGTTGTGTCGGTCGTTATAGTGTTCTATTTCTTTAACAAGTCGTTTAACAATGTGAGGGTTAAAACAATTAATAGTGAGGCTGTTATATTTGTCCCAATGTCCTTCCCAAACTGTTCCCCATACAACACTTCTAAAGTGTTCTTTGGTTAGTTTGGAAAGGTGTTTCAAAACCTTCTTTTGTTGTTTGTAGTGTTGCATAGAGGGGGTTGCCATATTGTTTTGAGTTTGTTTTGGTTTTATTCCCTATTAAAAAAAAAAAATTAAAACTCAATTTATTTTTTTTTTAATAAATTTTTTATTTAGGAATATTATAAATGAAATATATTAAAAAAAAACCAAAGACAAAACCTAAACCAAAACCCAAGACAAAAAAAAAATACAGGTGTTAATTTTATGTTTCATTTTATTTTTGTTTTTTTTTTTTTATGGCCGCAAATTTTAATTTCATTTTTTCTTCTAATTCCTTCATCCATATTGCTTCATAGTCTTCACCATCATATCTAACCCCAGTCATCCACACAGCAGTTTTTTCTTTTACAAAATATTCAATACCAGTTTCACAATTGGCATTGTTATAGTTTTCTATCTGAGCTATTAATCTTACAGCAATAATAGGGTTAGGAGCTATATATAACATAGTATTCGTTCCACCCCACAACTTCCACCACACAATATCTCTAAGATAGTCTGAATGAAACCTTTTAATGTTTTTTAGAACTTCTGCTTTGTTTTGTTTTTGTTCGGTCGTCATTTTCGTTTTGGTTTTGGTTTTTTATTCCCTATTAAAAATATTTTTTTAAAACTCAATTTATTACAGACGAAAAAAAAATAAAAAAAAATATATTTAATTAATTAGTTTGTCGTTTTCTCCCTATGACATAATAATAACACTGCA
>JGI24006J15134_10000695_pt1 | contig 20348 bp, 22 predicted proteins | sample LinPmetageLP53_FD_15134 | JGI IMG/M metagenome (IMG submission 15134)
TTATTGGAATGGAACAATGCAAGAAATATTGTTATTTAGTTCTGACCAAACAAGTAATAGAACAACAATAGAAACTAATGTGAATTCACAATATTTCTCTTTATTATTAGATGGTTTAAACTCTGCAGCTGCGGCATTTAGTTTAAGAAAACTAAAAACATTATATAGTGGTTCAGCAGTACAAGTAAGACGAGCTAGCGATAACGCTACGCAAGATATTGGATTTGTAAATAATGAATTAGATACAGCAAGTTTAAATACTTTCTGTAGCGGTACTAATGGTTTTGTAACTACATGGTATGACCAAAGTGGAAATGGAAAAGATACAACCCAATCAACATTAGACCGTCAACCTAAAATTTATGACAGTAGTACGGGTATTGTTCTGTTAAACGGGAAACCTTCAATAGAATGGGGTTCCACTAGTAATGGTATGAGTTTAATACATTCAAATTTACCAGGCTCAACATCTTATTCGATATCTAGTGTATTTTCAGCAGCAGAACAAGGTCGGTATACTAAACTATTAAGTATTGGGCCTGATGCTCTAACTTCTGGTGTTTGGTATACAATAAATGCAGGAACAACTNCTTTAGAATGGGTAGATGGTGATACTGGTTTTGCTGGANATGGATACAACAATGCATCTGGACCTAGCNTTATAGGTGATTCACGTATAATACCTGATTCAATAACAACTCAAAACTTATTAACAACGGTGTTAAGTAGTAGTAACGCTAAAATGTTCAAGAATGGAAGTGAAATATCATATAGAATTCAAAGAACTGGAAACTGTTACAATGCTACAGCCGATATGATTATTGGTAATTCTCCTAATTTTGTTAACAAGATGAACGGTAGATTACAAGAATTGATTATATGGCAAAGTGATGAAGTTTCAAATATAGCAACAATAAATTCAAAAATAAATACACATTATTCAATATACTAATATGGAAGGATATATATACAATACGGAAATCGAAGCAATAGATGCTCGAAAATTAGCAGCAGACTACAAAGGACTGCCAGTTAATCCAACTGACGTAACTATTTATTGGGTAAATTATCAATTTTCAGAATCTGATAATTTCTACTACATTCAATATGTTGATGGATTAGAAGAGGTATTAGGTTCTCCAGTTGAAATAATTTTAACAATAGATACTAATGGAAATTATCAATAATAATAATAATAATAAATAAGATATGAGTGCTACACCAAACGTAAATGTATTAAAAATAACAGGAATTAACGCTATTAGCGGTAAAACATCTTTAAATAATAACGACATAATTCTAATTGAGGATAGTGAAGCTAGTAACACTAAGAAAAAAACCACAATTGCTGACATTAAAGCAACGGTAGGCTCTACAGGAACTCCAGGGGTTGCTCAGTCAATAAATAGTTTTGAACTAGCTAGTACTACTGCTAATTCATCCATAACTAATGAAGTGTTTTCGGTAAAGGTAATACCTACGGTATTGAGGGCTGTTACACAAATGAGCTTTTTTGTGACCAGTATAGCTAGTGGGCAAGTAACTAGTGTCGGTATTTACAATAACTCAGGTACATTATTAGGTCAAGGCTCTGTAGCCGCTAGTGCCCTAGGGATAAGAACCGCCACCCTAAACACTACAGTTACCTTAGCTGCAAATACGGAGTATTACTTTTCAATATGGGATTCTAACGGTACTGCTAACTACGCAAGTAAAGCCCTATTTAATCTTAATATTTTAGGAAAGTCTGGAGTTCATTCTAGTTCAACACTACCTAATTCAATACCAGGGACTGCAACAAATAAATGTTTTTGGATTAATGCATTTTAAAATAAAAAAAATATAACTTTAATATAAACTTAAATATTTATAATTATGAACGCAAATATATATGAATACGGAACAGACCCAGAAACAGGTCTTAAAAGAAGATTAATAAGAGACACTGCTGTAGTGCAAGAAGAAATGGACTCAAATGCAAAACCTAAAGCTGTTGTACATTTAAGATTACAAACTTATGTTGAGAACGAAGGTGTTGTAACTGTAGTTACAGATGTAACAGCAGGTTATGAAGTTATTAAGGGTGAAATTTCTTATAATATAGACGGTGAAGAATTACCAAAACACACCATCAACCCAGAAACTGGAGAAAAAACTTTAGACATAGACCCAGAAACTGGCGAACCTTTCGCAAGAGATAATGGTTATGAAAACACTATAATACTATCTAAGTGTCCAATACCTTTTGATAGTGTGTTAGATAATAGTGTTAAAGAATATTATAAAATTGTAGATTAATTTACATTTTATTATAAAATCATTTAATTATTTTACAGGCCCCTTATATATATTAATATAAGGGGCTTACTTCTGTCCAAAAAAACAAAATAACAAATGATAGCAACACTACTAATTGTAGCAATAATAGTAACTAGTATAGACTTATATACTAATAGACTAGGAACCCCAATAGAATTTGAAAATAAAGAAGATTCTGAAGAAAATGAAAAAAAAGGGCTTTAATAGCTCTAATTTAATAAACTTTCTAATGATATCTGGTGTGATAAGATATCACACTTATTAAAAGTCTATTAAACAGTCTTAAAATAAGTTTTGGTTGCTAAAATTAGCTTTTAGGGCTATACATACTTGGTTTTGGACCACCTTTTTTAATATCTAATAATAATTGGTGTTGCTTAGGACTTAACTTAACAAAATCCCCACCATCAGATATCCATTGTTTAAGAATTTTAATTCCGCTATTATTTGTTGTATTTTTAAGAACACCCTTTAAGTGTTTTACAGATATTGATTTGTAATCTACACCCTCTGTAAGTATTTTCTTTATTAAATGTTTCATGTATATAAATATATAAAATTATTATTTAAACTAACCATTAAACGGGTACAACTTCATCCATTCAACACCTATCGATGTACTAAGCTCTTCATCTACGCCGTAAAAATATTCATTATCTACAAACCCAAAATAATGCTTTTTAATAGCACTCTTTCCACCTTCTGAATAAACATTAGCAATCCCATCACTTCCTATTTCAATCTTAACACCCTGTTCGTTAGTCTCAATCAGGTAACTATTATGTTTCTCAGCCATATATTTACTAACACCATGTATTAGTCTTTCAACATATGCAAATAACTCAGGCATATATGGTTCTAATTCAGTTAATAAGGTAAATAAATTTTCTAACTCTAACTTAGTGTTAGTGAGTTCGTGGGCATCTATCGCATACTCAACCTTATCAGGTTTTTTATTAAACTCTTTTAAAATAAGGTCTTGCAACTGTTTAAAAGGTTTATCCCAGTACACTTCTGGTAAATATATACTCATATTAGCCTTACGATACCTAGCGTTTCTAGCTGATGAAAAGTTAAAATTATCATCTTTTAAAGAAATATAAGTTGAACCATGAACAAAAGAAGATATGGGGTCGTCTAAAAACTCATCAAACTCATCAGGAAATAAGCGATAAAACTCAAGAAGGTCATCAATATTATTTAAATCGTAACTTTTATTAAAACTTTCATCTTCCACTTCAGGTCCTTCAGGTCCCCAATCGATAATTAATACAGGTATCTTATTAAGACCTAGTTTACTAGCTGCAACAACCCTATGCCTACCTTCTTGTTCCCTATCTATATAGTTTAAGTATCCAATATTATATTTAACACCCGAAGACATACCACCCATAATCTTATTTACGTTTTCTTTAGAAATATATTTAAATTGTTCTTCATAACTAGTATGTTGTATATTAGCAACTTCTTTAATATATTCCTCCATAGTCATATACTCAATCGATGCTTCGTATCGTTTAAATTTTTCTGGTACGGCATCATAATTCTTAGCTAATAAATTATCATAATCTTGAGCACTTGTTTTTAAGTTGAAGTATTCGCTTTCACTCATCAATCCTTCCCTCAATAATTTCTTTATTAAATACTTCATGTTTATAAATATCTGTAATTATTGTTTAACAATCCTCTTTTTTACCTCTTTTTAAATTAAGTAGTATATATTCACCAACTATAGTAGTTATAGAACCTAATATAAAAGCTATTAACTCTTCAATTCTACCATTGGTGTCATGTTCTAAGAACACTATACTAATGGTAGATATAACTAATATGGAGCATAGTGTTATAGTTAGTAATAACACAGCAATATCTTTTGGTTTTAAGTCTCTAAACATATATCTATAAATATCTGTGATTATTATAAAAGTTAAGACATAAAAAAAAGGTGAACATAAATGCTCACCTTTCTTAAGTATGTAAAGATTATATTTCTATTATCTCAATTCAGCAACGTTGAATGTTGGTACACCGTCAACTTTAACATGTCCGTAGAAACGGTTGTTCACCATTTTCTTAGCATATCTTGTCATAATCCCTTTTACAGGAGCGAAGTTGAACGGGTTGTACATTGTTGGAGTAAGTTGCATTGGCACGTATGGTGCGTAGATGTAACCAGTATCCAATAATGATTTACCTTTATGTCCAATAATCATAGAGTGTGCTGGAGCATATGGGTCTCTATAAATTTGGTATCTTCCCGAAAGAGAACCAACTTTTTCAATACCCATGTTATATTGGTCTTGCTCTGGGTTAGCGTCAGAAACGTGGAAGTATTCTAAATCATCAAAAATAGCTGAGATTTCAGAAGATACAACTACGAAGTTTGCACCACCTCTTAGAGTAGACTTATGAATTTGTGCAGAAATTTGGTTAACTTTAGTAATTAAAGTTTGATTCCAATCTTTTTGCGTATAAGCATTAGATGCTTGAGAAGATTTTCTCCATCCTTGGTAATCCCATCTTGAAGCAACACCTGCAACTCTTAAATCTCTTAAGATTTCTCTATCGATTTCAGCAGCAACTTGTTCAGACAACATAGAAGTCAATTCAGCTTCAGCGTCAATGTTGTGGAATGCACTAACATCTTGCGCTAATTCTGGAGACCATGTAGCTCTTAATTTTCTTTCTTCAACAGCAACAACAACTTCGTCCAATTTGAAAGAAACTTCACCTAGTTCAGTCTCTAATTCAAGAGAAGCATATTGTGTCCAAGAAATACCAAAATCTCCTTGCGTGTGAGCAGACTGAGTTGACCCAGCCATTTTAGCCCCAATATAACCATCATAAGTGGCTGTATCACCTTGAGCAACTGGATGAGTTAAATCTACTTCAATGTACATATGACCACCAGCATCACAAATCTCACCGTAGTCAACGATTCCTTTTCCGTACTTCTGAGTAACTAACCTAAATGGTAATTCACCACCAGCAGCAACAATTTGCTTAGCGTTAGTATCAGTTAAAGCGCTAACAGAAGTAACCTTTAAAGAAGCTAAAAACGATTCAGTATCCATTTCATTTCCGTCTGGACCAGTTAATTGTCCTTTTTGTCTTGTACTATTAAATCCAGATACTTTAACGATAGCACTTCTAAGAGTACCATCAGTAGCAGTTGGAAGAGCACCAAATGTAGCAGCAGTAGTAAACTCTCCATCAGCACCTAAAATTTGTAAAACTTTTGTAGGGTTACTAATAATAGTTACCGCTCCTTTTGAGTTGTCAAACAATCCATCATTGTAATATAAGTCATATAAAGACTTAGCTTTCATTGGAGTAGCAGCACAGTTTCCAGCAACATCAACACAGTCAGGAAGACCTGTAGAAGCCATTGAAGTATGCGCAGAATACTGAGCACCATTAACATATGGGTCACCAGCATTACCAGCAGCGTCAACTCTATTTGACGTTTGTGGTACGAAGTAGAACAATTTACCAATTGGCATGTTCATAGCTTGTACAGACACGATGTCATTAGCTAATAATTTTGAGAATACTCTTCTCACGATAGGAAATACTACCGTTTCAAAAGAACCTGAAGACGTAGCATCAGTTGCTTCTGTTAATAAAGAAGTCGCTTGGTTCTCAAATAATTGAGCAACGTTTTCTTTAACGTGACCTTTAAGTCCTTCTAAGAATCCTAAAGAATCCCATTTTTGTTGAGTTTGTTCACGAATAACCTTCATGTGGTTTAATCCGATGTTCCCAACTTGTCCAGAATTTAATAAATGTGACATAATTGTTTAATTTTAAATTTAATTGTATTTTATTATTATTATTATTTTTTATCGACTCTCTTAATCAAGTCCATAATTCTAGAAGTTTCAGTATCAACATAAACAGTACTTTCGTTTAATTGTTTAGATGTACCAGAATTAACTTCCTTTTCAATCTTATTATTGATTGACTCGTTAATTGGTTTTCTTGAACCTAATTCACTAGCAATCGCTCTGTAAAGTTTTTTTGATTCCTTAAGAGTTGAAACTTCATTATCGAATCTTTTAAAGATTCCTTCTTTTTCATTCTTAGTTGTCGAGTGCTCCATAAATAACTTAGTTACATAAGTTAAGTTTGAGTTAAAAACTACAGTTTCTGCTAACATTGTTCTAAATTGTTTAAGAGCTTGTTTGTATTCACCATTCTTACCCTTTAATTCTTTAGCTTCAGTTAACAAAGCATTATATTTTTTAGTTGTTGCTGATTCCTTAATTGCTGCACCTGCACCAATTGGTGGATTAGTCGAACGTATACCCTTTGGGTTACCGTGTTTACCGTTAGCCCCTAAACCTTTAGGAATTAATTCATTTAAAGTTTTTTCGTCATCATCACAATCTGCTTCCTCAAGATTTTCTTCTTCAGTAAGTTTCTCGTCATCATCACAATCTTCTTCTTCAGTAAGTTTCTCGTCATCATCACAATCTTCTTCTTCAGTGATTTCCTCAGCTTCTTGTTCATAGTAATTTCCTTCAGCGATTTCTTCTTCATCATCTAAAGCTATGTCATATACGACATCATCTTCTGAATCAGTATCCATTTCTGAATCAACGTCCATTTCTGAATCAACGTCCATTTCTGAATCAACATCTATTTCAATATCTCCTCCAGAACCTTCACCAGTCTTAATTACAAATTCACCAGGCTCGCTTACGTTTAATTTAACCTCACCAGCTTCGTCATCAACTACAACTTCGATTTCGTCATCACCAGTTAACTTTTTGTAAACCGCAATAACATCATCATCTGATGCTGTTGTCATATCCATCTCTATCTCATCATCTGATGCTACTGCATCCATTCCAGTTTCGTAGTCACCTTCAAGGTCACCACCTACGTCTGAGTTATCAATTTCTTCTTCTTCACCAGCTTCGTCATCACCCTCGATACCATCAAGTTCGATTTCTTCCTCTTCTTCTTCACCAGCTTCGTCATCACCCTCGACATCATCAAGTTCGATTTCTTCACCAGCTTCATCAGAAGCATCAGCTACTTCAGTTTCATCTTCATCAACATCTTCTTCCATGTAATCTTCTTCTATAGATTCTTTCACTAAACTTTCAATTTCTTCTTTCGCTACCGAACGAAGTATTTCTTTTGTGTTGGCATTTAGGGCTTCCTGGATTCTTTTAGCGTCCAAGATAGCTTCCTCTAAAATTGATTTTTTTTTATTAGCCATTTTTTTTTAATTTTTTAAAAAATTTTATAGCGAGCATATGTATACCCACTTGTTTATAAATATGTCCTTTTTATATAAAAAGACAAGTTTTTATATTTTTTTTTAATCCAATAGAAATTTATTAATCTTATCTATTAGTAAATCTTTTGATTTTTCTTTTGATTCGGTAAATGGTTTAGCTTCAGCTGCGTTCTTAAACATCCAAGAACCTGGGGTACTTGGAGACGTTACGACATCCCAACAAATTAATTCAAAGTCATCTTGAACTATGTTTTGTCCAGCAACTTCTTTAAGAGAACCAACACCTCTAGATGACACACCAATCATAATATTATTTCTAATAAGGTTGGCAACTTCATCGCCTTTAGTTGATACAATACCATAATTAACATACCCAGGAGACATCAATACTTCCATCTTACCCATAAGGGTTTTACCTTCCCACCAAGTCTCAGTAATATTATGTGAAATTCTATCACCAGCAATAATAGAAGATTCTGGGTGGTCTAATTCACCAATAGCTCTTCGTTCTTTAATTAATTGTTGATAATTATTAACTTCTCTTTCTAGAATTTCTTTTGGGTATATTCTACCATTTCTATTTTTAACTCCCCACTTTTGTAATACTACATATAATATTAATGGAGATGCAATAATTGCAGCACCTTTATCTAAACTCTTTATTTCATTAACAAATGGTTTATTTCTGGAATCATTTGGGTCAACATAACCAGCGTCACTTTCAATTAGCACACCTAACCCTTGTTGACCTGGTTTTAATATTTTTAAATCTCCTGACATGATTATTATTTATTAATAAATATGAGTGAGAAATAAAAAAACCCATAAATAAATTATGGGTTTAGTAAAAAGTATATTTTTATTTATATTATTTTTTTCTTTTTTTAAATTTAAAATATTTAAATTCTTCCAGCACTTCACTAGTAATTACTTCACCAATTAAGTTTAACTCTTTTTGAATGCTCTTTTCTTGCAACTTAAATAATTTTTTTTGAAAGATAGTTATTTCACAATTCATAAACGATTTCTTACCATAAGATATTCCAGATTCACGCATATCAAAATCAACAATGCACCTATCAGTATAAAATAAACCAGGGGTTAAAGAAGACTTTAATTTCATTTTAATCTTTTTAGTAACAGCCCTTAAAATTGGTCCGTAATTTAGTTCACCAACAACTATTGATTCTCCCCAAGCCGATATGTTAAGATATAACGCTTTTGGGTTTTTATTGTCTACCGTACCAGATAATACTCTATAATTTTCGTGACCTTTAGAAATTAGTTGTTTACCATTTTTGCTTATAATCATGTATCTTAGTTTTTACAATTATAAGGTAAAAAAATAAAAAGTCAAGTTAATTTTATTTCTTCAATAATGCCATAAAAACTCCGAATGCTATTTGCACAACAGCCCAAACAGTAATAGCAACTGTCCTAAAAGTATTAAGTGTTGCAACATCTTTTTTAACTTCTTTAAGTGTAGCTGGACTGGCAACATCATCCATGTAACGTTTCCATTTTACGATACCCTCAATCTCCTTCTCTACACTATCTATTTTGGTTAATTTTTGATTTATCTCGGTAAGTATTAATTGAATTTTTTCATCATTCTCATTTAATCTTTCCAACTCATTTAAAACCAACTTAGAATATTCATTCCATCCATTCTGAGGAACACCTTTACTATTCTTTTCCATTTTACTATAAATTTGTGATATCTATATGGGTACCCACCATTCTAACAGGGTTTTTATTAACGTCCCACTCTATAACGCTCCCTCTAGATAGAATTTTAACGGTATGTCCATCCTTATGCTTGTATCTTGTAATACTTTTAAACTTATATTCTCCTTTACTATCAAAATGTTTACTTATTTCTGAGTTCAGCTCATTTAAGTCATCTTCATAAACCAAATCTCTATAGTGTTTAAAATTAGAATTTAACTCACCCTCATCAAACCCTAAATGTTTTATTAATTCAGGACTTGAGATAAAGGATTCAAAAAATAAATCAAAGTTAAATCTATCACTACCATTGTCAACACCATAATTTTTAAAGTTATCGATAGATTCATTTATATTAACTAATCTATTAACAATAGTTTCATTTTTTTTATCATTTATATTCCAATCCCAATAACCGTCCGTAGTATAACCTAAAGTTAGTTTTAATATCTCTAATCTCTTAAACGCTTCAGTATCTCTTATACAAAGTTGGTCAACTAATTCACGTATCTTTTTTATGTTGCTAGAACTATTAAACATATGCTATTTCAAACTCTCTTTTAATGTGTTTAATTTCAAAACGTCAACCTCAAAACTATCGTTATCATACTTTTTATCTAATAAGTTCTCTTTAAGGTCTAATAGACTCATTTTTAAATCTACATCAGCAACCTTCAATTTATCATTAACCAAAGACAAACACTCTTTAATTGATTCCTTAAACATTACATTCTTTTTATTCTCATCTGAACTATTCGTTAAGATACTCTTTAATAAAGACGATTCAGATTCACTAAGAGACTTACCGTATTCTTTATTAAATCTACTGACCATTAACTTTGATAAATCTTTACTTGATAATACAGTATCCCCCAGTCCTTCAACTACTTCTTTTTTATCTTCTTTATTATTTAAAATGTAATCAACTATTTTATGATTCGTTTCCAGAATAACACTTATTGTGTTACCCATTTTTTTCGTATTAATTAAAGTCGATATATCTTCGTGTAGTTTTTTTACTGAATCACTTACGTTGTAATATCCATCTAATTTAGAAGAAGGTATATTATTTAATATTTTACTGATAATCTTATTAGTTTCTGATATTTCTTTTATTGAAAATTTATTCATTAAAGATAAATTTTCCTTAACAAACTCTAAAGCTTTATCTTTATCTGACTCAACCTTTAACTCTATATTGGAGTAAATATGATACTGTGTTTTAAGTACTTTATTTTCTCTTAATAAATTAATATAGTTATTAAACACCTCCTTTACATCATTTGACGAATTAGGTTTATTATTTTCAGTAACCCCAACCTTCTTACCACTTGAAATTATTTCAGTTAAAAAGTTAGCATATGCTGTATTACATTTACCAAAATTAACAACTAACTTGTTTATTTTTTCATTTTTCATTGTAAGTCTTTATTAAATAAATATTGTAATTATCATTAAAAACGTTTATTCATTAATCATTTTATCAATTCCACCTATCATATCATTAATAGCTTCATTAACTCTAACGCTCTTATCAACAACTTTAACTCTTTCATTAATTATTTTATCACTATCTTTAACTTTAACTTTTCAAATATTATCGATTTTTTTAACTGTTTTAAGTAATTTATCAAAATAATTATCCGAATGTTTTTTTATCTTTTTCTTATGGTTAAGTTTAGTTTCGGTTAATAAATTATCTATTTTTTTAAAAGACTCCTCTGTAGCTTCTGAATCACCACCTTCATCTCCCCCAAAATCTAAACCTTCATCATCACCAGCATCATCACCAGCATCACCACCTTCATCATCACCGAAATCAGCGTCATCACCGCCTTCATCACCGAAGTCTAAACCGCCACCGCCGAAGCCACCTCCACCGCCGCCACCGCTGAAGTCATCACCACTACCTTCGTCACCACCACCATCATCGTCAGAAGAACCACCATTTTTAGCTGCGTCTATATCTCCGTAAAGCCTATCCACCTCGTCAAATGTTCCAGTATGTTTAATAATATTAGATGTGTTTTCCATTTCAGCTGCTGCTGCTTTCTCAAGTCGCTGTTCAAGTAAATCTTGTTTTATTTCGTCATCAGACCATTCTAATATATCTCTTTTACCTCTAGTCATAGACATAACACCAAACCCGTTACCCGCATCAGATGTTGCATCTTTATAAAGGGTAATCTTAGATTGCATTTGCTCAATCTTCATCATTTGAGCTTGAGTTGACGGATTATTAAGTGTTAACGTAAAGTTGTCTAACTCATCTTCTAATCCTAATAGGAATAAATGTAATATAGCAATCTTATTTAATTCCATAATCATTGATTGCTGTATTAGATTGATAGTTCTAGTAAATCTAATATCTTGTAAAGCTAAATTTTTACCGTCACCAAAAGCATCCTCAAAACCTAAGAAAGACTTAGGCACTCTTAGAGCGGTAAATAACTTTCTTTGTAAGTATTCTATGTCTGCAATCTGGTCTAAATTACTAGCACCAGGTAAAGTATCAATTGGGTTAGGAGCATCTTCACTTCTAACAGGTATAAAGAAATCTTGGTCATTAGCCATTTGATTATACTGTAAGTCAACCTGACCAGTCTTAGGGTCTGTTATAGGTGTTCTTTTAAATCTATTAGCTATTTCATCTACGTAAGACGGCACATCTTCATCATCAATGTTACCGACGAAAATCTTATAAACCCTTCTTTCTGGCGCCCTAGTAACTCTATAAATTAACATAGCGTCTTCAGAAAGAATTAATTGTTTCCAAATTCTTCTAGCTTTTTCNAACACAGATGTACCATAAGGTAATCTCCTATCATCACCAAGTAATCTAAAATGAGCAATTTGCCAAGAATTAAACTCATAGTCCTTACCTCTCCATATAAATTTAACCTTAGAATCTTTTTCATCTTTAATATCAGAAGTACTCATAACCCTACCAAAAACATCACCTTCTCTTCTTTCTATCTCAAAGTTAGGTAACTGTCTAGCACCCATAATTCCAGCATTATCGTCAATGTTAAGAAATACAAAATTATCACCATATTTACATGTATTCCTGGTCCACATTGGTAATGATGTATGAATATCTAATCTATTAAAGAATAAATCCTCTAATATTGTTTTAACCCTCTTTGAGTTAGAAAATATGTTTAAAACTCTACCCTTATCATTAACGGTAGTAGATTCTTCTCTCATTATATCTAACGTGGCAGCTATCTCTGGGTAATGTTCCATACTCTCAAAATCAGAATACGAACCAATTCTAGTAGTTTCATAATGGATTGTCTTTTGAAACATCTCATTATCAACCTTTCTCCACAAACCACTAACATATTTATTTTGTTGCGCTTGTAATTTAGCAGTCTCAAACTCTGATTTATCAGTGGTTTTAAACATTGACTCATTATCTATAGAGTATCTATTAGCTTGATTAATTGAAGACTGAACACCAGTAGGTCCGAATATATTATTTAATTTTTGGAATACTGTTAATTTTCTTTTAGCCATTTTAAATTATTTTTTTTAATATAGTATTTTTTGTAAAAAATTCAATAGTTATACAACGTAATCACACTGAACATAAGCTGTCCTAACTGGTAACCCAAGAACAACAACTATATCATACACATACGTTACAGCATTATCCTCACCTTGACTACCTGAAGGAGTACTACAAAAGTACTCACTACCAACATTATCATTTACTTTTTTATCTACAGAAGTATCTGGCGACCACTTATACAAGCCAACACCATTTGCTCCTGTTTTTCTTATAAACGTTTTCTTACCTGAACCCATATCTTTTTTATCTTGAACCACTTAACAACCATAAATAGTCACCATTAGGGTCTTGCATATTTTTAGAAACCCCTTTTGAAAATTTTGGTTTAGGTAACGCACTTTTACCCCTTCTATTTTTAGGTACAAATCCGCTATTATTATTATTATTGTTATTTTCAGAAGAAGTGCCAACTTGCCAACTAGACAGTATAGCTTTCGTTTTCTCCTTCATTTTATGTAATTTTTTAAATGAAAACTCTAAAACATATATTGGCATTGCAAGTGACATTAATAAATCATCGTGATACCCCTCCATGTGGTCAGCTCTTCCATTTTTATATATAAAAGTTTTCATCTCTGAAACCATTCTTCTAGATTTAATATTTATAGTTCTGTTCCTAATAGACTCTTCAAGTCTTTGAAGCATTATCACCCTAACACCATTAGCGTTAAACCCAGGTATTTTTTCATCTCTACTATACATATCTAATTGACTCTTTTTACTATTAAGAATCCTACCTCTAGGTTCATCATAATATAAATACTTATAATCTAATTCAATTAACTTAAGTACTGTAGAAACACCCATACCACCAGCAACATCAACTACAGTAAGAGCTTTATACATATTACCATACTCATAAACATACTCAGCAAGTATATCTGGTTGAACCTTACCCTGATACTCCATAACTTGAGTCATCGTAGCAACGTCAACTATAACGATTGTAGACGAATCCTTACCGTCACCCCTACTAACATCAACTCCCATTATGTATTCATGCCCCTTCTCTGGCTTTTCCCAAATCCAAAACTCTTTTTCTCTACCATCAACCCACTTAGGTTCTTCTACTTTATTATCTTCGTAGTGTTTTATATCTATATCAGCTATAACATTACCACCAGAACCTAAAAAAGAAACATCTAGTTCTTGAGCTATTTTTTTAGTATTATTATTAAGCGTGGCACACATATTTTCATACCAACTACTCGTGGGCTTATAACCTTCTTTTATTTTTTTAGAATAATTGTCAATTATAAATTCAGTTTCTTTTATCTTTTCAAGTATATCACCCTTATCATCTTTTTTAATCCAAAAAAGGTCCTTATTCCCATATTCATCTTTAATATACCTAGGGTCTTCATACCACCTCATCTCTATTACATTATAATTATTTTTACCAACCTTAGATTGGTCATAAGTTCTATAATATAAAGGGTCCATACCATTTGGTGTAGAAATTAACATAACTCTACCACCAGTGGCACAGGAAGACATAGCTGCAGCATATACAGAATCTCCATTATCAATAAACGCAGCCTCATCAAAAATCAAATAAGTAGGTGTGTACCCTCTAAGAGCATCCTCCGAGGTAGCTACAGCAATAATCTGAGTACCATTAGGTAACTCAAGTTCAATTTTAGAATCAGTTACAAATATATCTCTACTTTCATTTTCAGGTGAACCATAGTATTCTGGCCCCCATACCCATCTAGGTAATTGAATTACAAAATCTTTAATTCCTCTAACAAATTTTTGAGCTAATTTTAACTTATTGGCAATAACCAAGATAGTTTCTGGTCTATCTGGGTCACAGAAGGCTGATTTAACAGCCATATAAGCCTGTGTAGTCGTTGATATACCAGCTTGCCTAGGTTTAGACACTAAGTTGTAAGCGTGTTCTTCATATGAACGTACAATTTCTTTTTGTCTAGGAAACAATTTAAATGGAACAAAACCACCTTGAGTTAAATCCTTAGTTTCTAAGTAAGTTTGAATTGTATGTACAGGGTCTTGTACACATTTAGAATATTCATAAAGTATTTCGCTACTACTTAACATTATCTTTTTATTATAAATATCTAAAAAGTAGTAAAAAATAAAAAAGCCCCATATATGAGGCTTTAATAATTTAAGTATGTGTTATTTAATATAATTCATCTAATGTGAAATGGTCGTCACCCATAGTTTCATTAAAATCATCTTCAGTCATTTCTTTTTTAATGTTTTCAACAATTTCCCCAATAATTAACTTACTCTTCTTGGTTTTACCAATAATTTCTTTCATTAAATGATTAAACTCATTAGGTTTCATCGAAGCAACATCAACGTAAACTTGGTGTTTTAAATTAAAATCTTCAGCTGGTATTGCGTCACAAAACCTTCTCCATATTGCTGGACCAAGTCTCATATCCCAAGGTTCCGCTTGTAAAAAGTCAGCCTTACCTATAACATAATTCGCAACATTTTCTTCAATAGGTAATCCATGTGTTGATAACACCTCCATAACTCCTTTACATAACTCATGAATTAATACTGGAAAGACCATAGCCTTAGCCTTTACAACAGGTACGTTAACACCATCTTCATCTTGATTATACTCAGTCTCACATTTACCACCTCTAATACCCTTATCCATATCTGGAATAATATAGTACATCATATCAGCAGCTGACATCATCTTTTTATAAGTGTTTGGTAAAGTATCATTAATATCAGATAGTTCGTCATGTTTCATATGAAACATATGGTTAACACTCTTAGATGCACCTTGTGTCATAGCATTTAATACTCTTCTTTTGTGTACTTCCGCATTAGCGTTAACTATTTCATCATGGTCATTAAATTCTTCGTCAAGATTTTCAATTGGTGTTTCATTTATCCCACTAGAATCTATGTTAGATGTTAATTTAGCTTCAAAAACAATAGAACCCTCTGGTATGTCAAACTCTTCAACAACCATCTCTATAGCCATTTGTTCCAAAACTTCTTTATGTTCAGACTCCATTTTCATAGCATCCATAACCAAATTCATTTGTTCTTTGATTATGGTAATGTTATCAACATGCTCCATATTAAAAGCTTCCCTACATCTCTTAACTACTTCTTTAAATCTTTCTCTAATTAGCTTCATTTCAGAGGATATAATGTCACCTTGAGGAAATATATCACAACCAGATAATGAATGGTTGTTTTCTCTTAAGTTTTCTTCTAACTTGGAATTTATTCTTTCGGTAATACCTTCAGAATATAAAGAGTTTTCATTAATTTGTTTTTTATTATTTTTTACCATTTTTTAAATTTTTTACTTTAAACGTTTTAATTACTTTTCTAGGATATTCGATATTTCTACCTATGTTTTTAACTGATTCAACTAACTCACTCTTAGTCATCTTAGGCTTTGCTGATTCAAAAGGTAAACCATCCTCAACGGAATCCAAATCAATAGGGTTACCATGATTACCTATATTTCTCAATAATTCTTGGTATTCTTCATAATCGTCAGCACCCACTTCAATATCTAATTTTTCGTCATCACCAAAGTGGTCATCAACTTCATCATTATTTTCGTTAAAAACACTTGACACAATGTCTGTAGCTAGATTTTTAGACGCTACGTCAGGAATACCAGACGCCACAAAAGACGCATCAATTCCATCTATAGTATCTGTAACATCAGACTGCATCTGTCTTATTTCAGCTTCTTTTTCCGAATCTAAACCCTCTGTAATATGTTTCTTTTTAATTCTCATCTTTATTAATTTTTTTTATATAAACGTTATAATCTAATATTAAATCTTTTTCGTATAACTTGTCTTCAATAGAAGTAATATCCTCATTAAATTTAAAAAAAAGTCTTTTTTCAGGATATTCTTCATAATCTAATAAATTCTCCCAAGCCAAAGCTACTACGCCATCAACAGCGTCAAAAACAGCAAAACTGTCATGTTTTTGGATTAGAAATAAATTTAAATCAGTGGTTAATCTACCAACTTTACTTATAAAATCACTAGAAGGAGGTTCTGGCTCACCAACAGAAGCTGGATAAGAATCCCAATCAACACCACTAATATCTTCAACTGATTCATCTTCAGAGAATAAAAACTCATAAAGTCTTTTACCAGTCCAATCAATTCCTATTTGGTTTACATATACTAATTTCATTGTTCCATTTTTGGTTTTGGTTTAGCTGCAGGTTTAGTTTCCCAAATTTTCTTCCTTCTAGGTGAAGGTTTTTCTGTTGGTATAACTGGACTCTCTCTAACTGGATTAGGGGCAGTTTTTTCACCAGGGTTATGTAACTCTAATTCTTCCATATTAAATGTTTCTTCAAAGATAGCATTTTTTTCTGAATAATCAAAATTTTCATTCTTTTTTGATTTTTTACCCCACTTTTTTCCTTTACCTTTAGACTTACAAGCTGCCTTAGTAGGTCTACAAGCTGGATATTTATCTCTTTTCTCACCTTCCTTTCTACCGCAAGATTTATAACCACCATCTCCATCAGGAGCGTTACAATCTACCCAGCCACCTGTTTTACCTTTAGCTCCTTTTCTCTTAAACCAATCACCTAAATTACTTTCTGAACTTGGTTTAGATGTTAACTTTCTTTTTTTTATTTTCTTTTTTTTAGCTTCTTGTAAAACTTCCCTAACACCAACTTTAATTTCATCTTTTAAGACTCCATATTGAGTAGGCATTTTAGATTCGTTTAGATTGTTAGGATATATTACTTTAATTTTATCTTGATTATCTTCTTCCCACTGTTTAATTTGTTTTAATGAATCAGAAGTCCATTGAGCTTCACCTGTAGTGTAATCATATGATGTATAACTTACACCCTTATTACTACCCAAATCCATAAAGGTATCATAACTGATATCCATTGGTTTAGGTTCAATTGTATAGTAATTTCCACTCCATCCCTTTTTTACAGTTACTTCAATAGGAAATTTATCTTGTATTCTCCAAGTCTTTTCTTTTTCGTAGTCTATTTCAGCTTCATCTAATTTAGACTCATCAGTCTTGTTACCCCAGTTAGCAGCACCAACTTTTCTACACTTAGTCAAAGCACCACTAGCATAAGCTGAAGGCCAAACGTCATACCTACCCTTTACCTTATAATAACAAGCATCTCTTTTAGCTTTTTTCTTCTTTTTTTTCTTTTTCTTCTTACCTTCTTCTATGATTTCATATGTCTCATACGTATCAACCAATTCGTACTCATCTTCCTCAAAAGTAGTTTTAATCACTTCAACAACTAAATCTGTTGAACCTTTAATAACTCTATGAAATGAATTCTTAGGTATAAAAAACTCTTCATTAATACTTAACCTAAGAGGTAATTCACCATCATATTGGATAGTCCAATCATTTTCACTAATTGGTATTATAATTCTATCTTCTTTATCTCTATGCCATTCTAACTCATTTGAATCAATATCCTTTGAAAACGTTCTAACAAGTCCAACTTCATTAATCTCTTCACTATATGGTTTCGAGTCAACATTACTTAATAAAAAATTAGTAATTTCTTCAATATCATCTTTAGCGGTTGTAATATGTTCACCAGCCCAGTCATGACCATTACATAATAACTCATCTATTACATTTTTATCTAAAGTCATTAATTTATCTATATCTCTAGATAATTGTTCTAAGTTTTCAAAGAACATATAATTTTTAAATCTTTTCATAATTATTTTTTTAATTTTACCACCAAGTACCACCACCAGATAGTCCTAGACTTTTAGCATATCTAGGTAATCTACATGACCAATAACCAGCTTTACATTTATCATTATGCTTACCTTTAGCACAACCATGTCTAGCGTTATAAGACTTCTTAGCCTCTTTATTACTCAACTTAGCCTTAAGTCCGCCAGAACCAAATTGAATCTTCTTAATACCTCTTGGGTTTGATTTAGTTTTAGTGTTACATCCAGGTACAAATACCTTGTAAGCTTTTCCACCACTAGCCCCTCTAGTTGGTGAATTAGTCTTCTTACCTTTGTATTTATCTTTACTTTTTTTATTACCTTCTTCTAGTATATAATTACCGTTATCTTCTACAATAAGATTTAAAAGAATTCTCTCACCTTCAATTATAACACTTTGATTAGTAAAATCTTTAATTAGCTCCTCATCGTTTTCATTAAGTTTAATTACGTTTAAATCCTTAAGTATTTTAACTTCAGTATATAATTTAACATAAGAATCAGAACCGTATCTAAACAACCCTTCACCTAAAGATATTTTATTATCTAAATGGTATTGTAAATCACCACTAACCTCTACACCTTCGGAAATCTCCATTGGGTTAGACCAAGAATCTTCATAAAGAGTTTCATCTAAATCTTCTTCTTCACCCTCTTTATCCTTTTCTTCTTCACCAAAATCTTCGTCTTCCTCATCTTCAAAATCAAAATCATCATCCTCACCATCATCATCACTACCATCATCAGCACCAGACGTCTTAACCTTTCTAATTATATCCTTTTGGTCCTCTTCATCCATTTCAGAAGTATGAGTTGCCGATATAACACTATTGATTGCGTATTTCTCTAAATCAAAATCAGGGTCACCTCTTTCGTCATTGTATTTTCTAAGTGACGTACCTAATTTACCAGAAAGTTGTTGTATGAATTTCTCTGGGTCCTCATCTTCATCAGCCTCAACTCCAGCGTCAAACGGCTCATCATCAAATGGTTTTTCATTATCACCACCTTCATCATCATCAAAAGATAAATCATCACCTTCAGCATCATCAAATGCGTCAAGTGATTCATCCTCACCATCAGAATCACCAAAAGCTGAGTCACTTTTCTCAGTGCCCAGCTTTAGTTTGTACTTTGTTTCTTCTTCTAGATTTTCGGAATTATCTTCCTTAATGTTGTAACCACCATTTTCAGGTTGTTCGTCCTCACCTATACCACAAGACTTAGGTGGTGTATAAGTTGGTAACTTATCTTCAGCTAGTCTTTTTTTTTTATTTTAGATTCTTCGTAAACCTCATACCCCTGTTCAGCTGGGTCATTCATTGGTTCAACATTATCCGAACTACCAGCGATATCAGAACGAATATCCTCTAAATCTTCTTCAGTTTCTACAGAATGAATAGTATATGATTTTAATTCTTTTATTGAAAGACCTAAATCAACAACCTTACTTAACGCTTCATCTTTATTGTCAGCTATCACAAATATGTAATCGCTAGAACCGACATCATTTTTAAGTCTAAACCTAAACACCGTGTCACCAATATTAATATCTTCACTTGACCTACTTTCACCTTCGTAAATTTCATTTACATTTTTTTTCAAAGCTTCCATCATGATAGCTTTTTCAGACTCACCAAGAGATTCAAGAATATCGTTAACTTTATCATCTTCAGTAGCTATGGAATCAATTACTGAATCCATTTCTTGAATTGCTTTAGCGATTGAAAATCCTTTTTTAATTGGAGTATTTTCTTTA
>JGI24006J15134_10000698_pt1 | contig 20240 bp, 22 predicted proteins | sample LinPmetageLP53_FD_15134 | JGI IMG/M metagenome (IMG submission 15134)
TACTCATATTAATCTCCTTCTAAAAGATGGGGGTATAAAACCCCCAAATATTAAGCTTCGTAGCCCATCAATTCAATGAATAACTTACCAGCAGAGTAATCTGCATCTGTTGCAGCACCAGTGGTTAGATATAAGAATTGGTCTGCGGCTGGAACGCCAGTAAAGTAAACTTTACTTCCTAATGTTGCATCACCTGCGTTTACCAATAGTGTCTCTGTTAGATCACCAATAGCTCCGTCTTCAACGCCAGTACCTTCTGTGGCAGAGTGTACGTTAATATCTGGATCACCACCTGTTGGTGCTTCAAAACATTCCATGCTACCAGTTAAGATAGTTCCGTTTTGTGCAGCAGTTATTTGACCAATGTGACAAACCAATGCAGTTCCATTAACACCAATGATGTCACCAGAACCAGTTGATCTTAAACCAGTTAAATCAATTAAAATTTTTGTTGTAATAATACCACCAACTCTTTGAATAGAGCTTCTATAAACAGTGCCAGAACCAGTTGTTATACCAGTGCCTGCCTCTGTTGCTAAAGTGTTTGCATCAAAAGATGCGATACCACTTGAGTTAATGCTTGATTGTGTAGAAATTACTCCAGTAGTAGCGTTTTTACTTATTGTAGTAAATCCACCTTCTGATCGGACTGGACCCGAGAAAGTTGTATTAGCCATGTCAATCTCCTTGTCTTGGCAAATGTCGAAGTTAATTCTTCGTCAAGGTTATATTCATTATACATAAAAAAAGGGCGACTGCAAATAGTCGCCCTTAAAAAAACAATTTATTTTCTATGCACCTGGCGAACCAAACATGGCACGAGGATCAGAGAAACCAAAAGAATATCTTTCTCTTGCTTTATATCTCATATTTCCAGTGTCAAAATCTGGATCCATTGCAGTGGACATAGCCATTCTTTCGAAGTGCTTAAGACCATTAGGTGCGTCTGTCTTAATGAAAAACGCATCTGTATCTGTCAAGAAGTCATTGATGACATAGCCATTAGGAAGCATACCCATGTTCTTCATAGCATTAGCATCATTGTCTGCTGTTCCAGGTCTTAGATTAGAGTTTAATAATCTCTCTGCGACAAACTGTAGTTGTCTTGGAATAATTAACTTCATTCCTCTTAGAGCGATGATTAATCCTCTTTCATCTACAAAGCCTGCAATCTTAATCAAAGCATCTTCTAGAGATGTTTCGTTAAGGTCAGCTCCAGTTGAAGGTTCGTTAGCAAACGTACCACCATTTGTTAATGGATGATCTGCCGCCAACAATGCTTTTCCGTCACCACCAGCAGTAGTTCCACCAGTAAACGCATTATTTAATACGTTAGCTGCTTTAACTTGCTTAGTATGAGCCATTGATCTTGCGAGTGCTCTTGTATAACGAGCAGATAGCTTGTCGTAGAGGTTATCCTCTACAGCTTCTTCTGTTATTGAGAACGCCATCGCAACAGTTTCATGGTTATACCTTGAAGTGTAGGCTTCATTAGCATCGTCAAATGTTACTGCGTTACCTTCTGACTTAGTAGGTGCAGCTCCAAATCCGCTCAACATTACTTCTTCTTCAAAGGCTCTGTCTGATGCCTCTGTGTCAAAAATTTCTGCATGTTGACCTTCGTACCTATTATACTCCATACCAAAGAGGGCGTTTAAACCAGGCTCTAGTTCTTTGGCGAGTTGTGCTCTTGAAATTGCCATAGATAACTCTCCTTATGATATAGCAGCATCAGCATCACCAGAAGAACTGGCAAATACATGATTGTTGAGTTTAACGATATAAGAGATCCCTGCGGCAGCGTGATCAGCGTTAGTCACATCCTCATGTATACCCACAATCATTAGAGGGTTTGAGGGATCTGACGCTTCAGCTGTTGATATATCAATCATAGCACTAGAAAGACCAGTTGTGGTATTTCCAGCAGTAGCAGTTGCTAATTGTGCTGTTTTAAATATATCTGCTTTCGCAGTTGCTCTGCTCGTGTTGGTACCATCAGATGTAATGATATATTTTTGCATAGGATTATCATATACAAAACACTTTATATCAAAATCAGTATTAGCAGTTCCTGAACCACCCCACTGATTTCTGAAAGTTAGTTTACCTGTAGTTGCATCAACGTATTCACAACCAGCAAAAACACCGAGGAGTTGTTTACCATCTCCGTCTGCACTTGTGATGATTGCCGCAGTTCCACCTGTCAATTCGACTTCAACTGGAGAACCTTGGAAAATCGCTGAAGCATCGCTTTTGATAAAATACTGATTAGTAGAATTGATGCCACCACCAATAACACTAATCGGCTTTAATCCAAACTTTACGTTTACATTAGCCATATTTAGCTCCTTATTGCTTCATTAAAGTTACTCGGCATTGGGGTTCATTTTACTCCCTTTACCGAAAGTTACACGACTTTGCCTGTCCGGCTTATGGATAGGCATTGAGGGATGTTGCTCCCTCATTAGGTTTTCATCAACGGCTTTCATTTGGTTGCGGGTCTGATCCCGAAAATATTCAGTTCTTTCTTGTACCGTTTCGGTAGGTATCCGTGCTAACATTAAACCACCAACACCGATAACTCCTTTGTTTTTACCCTCTTCAATAGTCGGATACTTTGCAGCCCTATCACCGTATTCATCGGCTCTGACTGGTTCCCATCCTTCTCTCATTCTAGAAAAAACATTCGATTTATCATCTTCACCTCTTAAGTGAGTTCTGATCCAACGATGTTCATATCCGTCTGGAGCGGCGGGAGCATCCAACTTTGCTGGAGGTTGCCAAGGTTTTCTCCTTGAGGTATTTGCACGATTTGTGGTATCTCGTGAAATTCTATTTGTAGCCATAATCTTACTCCTTCACATGCTTTGCATATTCTTCTAAAGGAACACCCAATCTTTTTGCTATCGCAATCTGCGATGGAGTTAGCTTGACTGTCCTACGTCCTTTTGTCCCAGACCTTGAAGCAGTGCTTCCTGCGGAAGCTACTCTCGGTCCAGAAGACTTTCTATTATCCGAAAACTTGTGTGAGAACTCGGATCTAATTCTGTTATCTAGTTCACTATAGTAGTCTTCACTGTTCGGGTCAAACCCTTCTTGCTCAATCATTGTTTTATGTATACCAAAAGCGGCATAAGTCATTGTCTGATCTTGCCCAAACCATGAATTATCTTGTGCCCATCTCTCTGCTCGAGGGTCTGGTCTTGGTTGAGTTTGTTGAGGTTGAGCTTGTTGAGGAGGAGCAGCTTCTTGTTTTTTCGACTGCTCTTCTCTATCTGCTTTTATTTTTTTAAGATTTGCCTCTTCCATAGCAATTCTTGATATGTTTTGCGATGCTTCATACAAAGCATCTGCATCTCCAGACTCTAACGCTTTTTTATATGCTTCTTTTGCAGCTTGAGATTGAGCTGTTACTCTTGTGTCAACCTCACCTACATAATTAGTGTCTAGTTTTTCGAGCCTTTGCTTGAGGTCTTCGTTTTGTTGTTTGACAGATTCTGCATAATCGATTGCAGCTTTTCTCTGTCTTTCTTCTTCTCTGAAGCGATTCGTAAGTTTGCTAATACGTTTCTTAACAGTGTCGGAATATTCAGACAAGTCATCATCGTCTGCCACCACTTCTGTCGTTTCGGTTGTGGCTTCGGTATTTCCGACAACTTGATTTTCGGCGGTCTGCCTCTCTTGATCTTTGTCTTCATCTTCAATTACCTCCACTTCTTGGAACATTTCTTCTTGTTTTGCGTTTTGCATACTAGACTCCGTATGTTTTTATGTCATCTGGGTTGACAATGGTTGCAATGACTTCGTCATCATTGATTATTCTAACTTCCCCGCCTTCTATTTGGAATCGTGAACCAGCGTAGCGACCTATGCACACCCAATCGCCTTCATTACACCAGTCTCCTTCTGTTCCAAATTTATCTATGTCCTTATAAGCAAGAGGTCCCTTTTTAACCACATAAGCTACAACTGTAGCTCTAGATTCTTTTTCTCTCACAGAATCTGGAACATGGATACCACCTTCAGTGGTATCTCTACCTATATACGGCATAACTAATATTCGCCATCCAGTAGGTTTTGGTACTCTGTCTTTTAAGGATAAGTTTTTTGTTGCTTCATCAGCTTTTTTCTTAGCTTCTTTTTGTCTAAGAACATATTCAGGCACTATTAATGTCATCGTCTACCTTTTCTAGCAGGGTTCTAATTTGTTCCAATGCGTAGGATAGACCCTGAATTTCTCCTACCATTGCTTTATAACTAGCCATATCAGAAGCATTACCACTAGTCAATGCCATACTGATGTCTTGTATTCTCTCATTCAAAGACTTTTGATACTTATATAAAAAATTAGTTATTTCCATTTATTACCCGATATTAAATCCGTAGTTAAGTCCCAGATAGGGCATCATTTGATTAGGGTCATTTGGATCTCGTCTAAAATCTGACTCAAAGTTTAGATTTGGACTTACATTTTGTTTAAGAAATTGATTTATCTCTGGTTGAAATTGTGACCCAACACCTCGTAAAATACCAAACGGATTAATATTAGCTTCTGTCATCTGTCTATAAACTGGATTATCTTTTTCTAGGTTTTCTTTCACTTTGTCCGCATCTTCTTTTGACATAGGTTTAGATCTAAAACCAGGTACTGAAACATTAGGTGTTGTTGTAACAAAAGTATCTCTCATTGCATCTCCAACTTCTTGTGCTTGACTTGGAGCCACACTAGCTATACCTGCATTGATTTGACCAAACTGATCCGAGAATCTAGACATACCTGCATCTCGTGTTACATTACCAAACGCATCAAATGTAGGACTTACTTGAGGAATTGACCCCATATTTACATTTGGTGTATTTACAACTGGGTCTGTAACATTGAATCCAGCACCTTGTTGCGACATATCACCAAGCGTTCTATCAGTTGGATCAAATCGTTGCATATCTAATTCTTGTGCAGTTAATCCTCCCTCTGCGTTACCTGTTATACCAAGAGCATTTTTCGCATCTGTAAAAGTACCCATAAGACTATCTAATAGTCCACCAATACCAACTTTTTGCATGTCTCGGATCATAGGAGGTAATGTTTCTTGTGCAAATCTTTCCACTGGAGAGCCATACATCATTCTGTCGCCAGCTTCATTTAAGACTAAATTACCTGGAGTTTGTGGTCTTAGATAAGATGGAACTGCTAATCCACCAGTTCCACCAAAGTTATTTGTCGGATCTAAACCTCTCGATATATCTAATGCCGCTGCATATCTAGGGTCATAGTTTGACATATTTGTTACATTGGATCTGTTTTGTCCAACTTGTGGTTGAGCAGTTGAATTTGCTATTGCTTGTGCAATGTTGTCATCATTGCCAGAATATACTGCTTGTCCTATTGAAGTAGCCGTGTCGAAATCAGACTGACTCATTCCATAGTCACTAGGGTCTCCATAGCCATCGTCAAAATCTTCGTCCACTAACGAACTCCTTTAAATCCTAGTCCTTGAATAGCGATACCACCACCTCTAGACTTCTTGATAACACCTCTACCAATTAGAACATCTTTCATTGTTGTTTTTCCGTCACCACTTAAGTCTGGAAAACCACCGCCGTCTTTTTTACTTAAGACTACTTTTCTTATCATTTTTTCAGCTTTTTCTGGACTAATCTTACCTTTAGCTGATGCGTTAGCAATGTTTTTAAACTGTCCTAGTTTTGCTTTTCCAGTATCGCCTTTTTTTATCCTAGTTACCTTACCGTCACTCGCATACATTGGTTTCATTGTTTTCTCCAAAATTTGTGATCCACCGTCTTTTAGTTTTTTACCTTTGTTAATAAGGTTTTTTGCTTCATCATAAGATATTGACATATCTTTTGCAAACTGTCTAATCCTGGTCATGTATTTCCTCTACTTTCATACTACACATTGGACATTCATAAGTAACAAATCTTTTAATTCCATAGAAAGGTATTGGCTCTTCTTCTACTGTTTTAGTAAACGCTATTTTATGAATATAACAAATTTCAACGTCTTTCATCTTATCTACCTTGTCTTTTTCTCAAAGATACCACATGACGGTGGTAAAAGTAATTACCAATCTTGCTAAAAAACTTTGCAATCCTCAAGTAATGCCACATCATTTCTTTTTGACCTTACTTATAACAGTTTTTAGTGTTTTTGCTTGTCCAGCATGTAACTTACTAGCTTTTTTTAAACCTTTAATAACTTTGTTTATTTTCTTTTTCATTTTTTCATATTTTCCCTTGAAACACCCTTTGACTTCTCGAATGACCGCATCCCACCCAATCCTAGTAACGAGAGAGTTAAAGTCATAAGTTCACCAGTATTTAATTCCGGCAACATAACATCTGGTGCCCAGATACTAGTCGCCCATTCTGCAAGTGGCATAATAAAAAATGATGTAAATAACCCTAACGCACAAATCCACATGATAGCTGGGCGGGCACCGGCTACAAACAAACTTGGATGTTTAGCTTGTACTGTATTCGCTTCAATTTGACCCTTTGCTAATTCTTGAGCATGTCTAGATGCTAACGTAGCCAAATCATGAGCCAGTTTGTTTTTTTGATCTTTGTCCTCTATAAACTTACCAACAAGTTTACTTACTGGACCTATTAACGCTGTTAACATTATTACCTCCCTATTGTATTAACGCCTCATTTAATCCAAACACTTCTAAAATCATAAACGTAAAAAATAATAATAATATGCCACCTGCTATTAATTTACCAGAAAAATTAGTTGACCCAATCTTTATGGCAATAAATTCATTTCCTAATATTCTCAATATTAACTCAAAACTGTTACTGTCTACCTTTAAATCAACTGCTTTTTTACTTTCTTCTGCCATTTACTTTGCTATACTCCTTAAACTTTCCATCACCGAGTCAATCGATGGTTCTTTCCCATTAGGGTTGAGCTTACATTTATATTTTCTAGGGCATCCGAGTGATATATCTGTGAATTCCATTTCAAATGTTTTTTGTGCACCTATGTAAATACAAGCCATTTTATCTTTAAATACTTTTTGCTTCATAAGCCTGCAAGTTGTCATGATAGGCAGTATAATTTTTCCTTGTTGTATCTTTTGCTGCCTTGTGTAGTCTTTTGGAGTATATTTATAGACATCAGCTCGTGTTTCTTTGATCCAAACGGATGCAACTAATACAGTAAAACCACCTATGATCGCTACAACAATCAACCATGTGATAGCTTCACCAATCTGTCTTCTCATTTGTTGTTGTTTGTAGATTGTCTCTTGACGTTGTTTTCTTATCTGACCTTCCATAGCCAAGAGTTCATCATAAGCTCCAGGTCCATGAGTCATATTCAAAAAAACCTTAAGTTCGTACCTTTGTTCCTCAAGTTTCTTTTTTCCAGCGTATGCAGCCATTGCCGCCTCTTCGATAGAACCAGCTTTAAACAATTTACCAAACAAGGGAGGATTTTTTGCTTGTTTTTCTGCGTTATCAACATCCGATACGGCTCCCATCCAACGTCCAATGTCTCCAGACATCTGTTCAATGTCTCTTCCCATTGCGAATCCAGCCTTGATCGCACTAAATGCTTTTGACGCTACACCTACGGCAACTGATATAGTGACTGGATCCATTATTATTTACCTTTTAACGAGGCCTGCGTATTAATTCTGTAAATATTTACATCATTACGGTCTTCTGCAATTTCTTCTTGAGTTTTTGTCCTTTGTTGTGCCAATTCATACGATTGCTGTAGTTTAGCTGCATCAATTTGGAAACCCATCATGTCATTTATAGACTTTCTCTGCAATTCAGCGGTGTCGTTCTCTAATTCTTTCTCTCTGATGGCTACAAGTGGGTCTGGTTTCTGTGCAGGCTCAATCATAGGCATGATTTCCTTTAATATCTCACCAATTTGTTGCGAAACCGCGGCTTCTACTGCCTCTGGTGCAATTTGTGGAACTTGTTCGCCTCTTTGTTGTGCTTCTTGCATCATTGTCTGAAAGAATTTAGTTACTTGATCTCTTGCTAACATACTTACATGCTCTTGCACATGAGATTGTAGTAATAAAAACCCTTGTGGGTTAGCTTGTGACACCATGTTCGATAAAAATATAGCGTGAACCATCAAATGTGCTTCGTGATCTTGTTGTGGAAACGCTTGTAAAGGTGTTCCTTTCATAGAATTAGCATTTTCTGTAGCGGGATCTACGGGAGCTGGTGGTTTTGGTGGTGGTAAAATACTATCTATATTCTTTACATCAAGTGCATCGTACATTCTTCGGTATGCTTCATACTGATTGTGTATTTGTGGTGCGGCTTGAGCTAGTTGCAACTGTGTTTGTGCTAATGTCAATCGTTGTGACATGGAAAATATGTTAGGGTCACTTACTGGAAGTATATCTACACGCCCATCGAAGTCTTGTTGCATGATCTGTGGGTTAACATTACCAACGGAATAAGGATAAGGCATTGGATTTTGTGAGAAAATCTCGGCTAACATACGAAATTCTTGTTTTTGAGCGTAATGTAAACGCTTATGTATACTTGAGATTATTTTTGATCCCTGCTCAATCAATGCAACTGTTGTACCTACAGGTGCTTGAGAGTTAACATCTGATACTTTTGCATCTGCAACTTGTGCAAAACGCCTACCAGAATCAACAACAACACCTAAAAGCTGTGCTAGTGTCCCAGACGGCTCTTTATAGGGGAGAGGTATTATAGAGTTTTTCAAATCACCGCCTGGAACATCAATGTCTCTAAATTCACCAGGGTTTAAAGGTTCGTCATCATTTCTGATTCGAACACCTCTTGCTTTAAAACCAGCCGGTAAGTTTGATAATGTGCCCGCATCTATTAATTGTCTTAAAATAGAAGTCGCAGCACGAGATAAGCCTCCGATTGTGTGCAATAAACCGAAGCCGTAAAAACCAAATCCTGGTAAAAATTTGAAATGAACAAAATATTGCCTCTTTTTCTTTAATGGATCTTGTTCTCTAAAGTTTCTAACCACCGATAACACTTGACTTGAGTTTTGATCAATGGTGACAATATAAGGTAACATAATACCCGAAGGCTCCCCTTGATTATCCATATCTTCAAAACCCTCCAAGTCCAAATCAACATGAACTTCGAGCAATGTGTAAGAGTCGTCTGAATAGTTTGGATGTAATCCTTGAAGCTCGTCTGTCTTTTCTTGAATAGCTCCTTCATCTTCTCCAGCATCAGTTGAAGATAACTCAACATCTTTATACACTCCAGCAACTTGTAATTTACGAATATCATTGTAGCTCATTCGCACCATGTGTGTTACTCGCTCTGATGTTCTTATATCAGAAGCAGAGTACGGAACTATCATGTCTTCTGCGGGTACAAACTTAGATACCGCTCTTTGTCTTGTAGGATCAAAATAAACTTTTTTAAAAGTAGAACCAGTAAGAGGCAAATAGAATAACATCTGATCCGTATCTTGATCATACTCTTCCATGACTTCAGTTATCTGATAGTTCATAAAGTCTTTTACTCTTTGTGCTTGATCTTCTGTTTCTTTTGTTGGTACACCCAAAACTTGTGCTTTTACAGGTCCACCACTTGGCAACATCTCTTTATAGGCTTGTGATTGAAACTGTGTTGTCGCTTCAGATAGCAATGGATGTGTTACACCACTCGCTCCCATAAACGGATCACTTCTGTCTTCGTAATTAATGCCGAGAAGTCCTAATCCTTTAGCAATCGCTTCTTCCCAATCTTGTCTGGATTCTAAATCTTCTTTGACTTTAGCTTGTAGCTCGGATGCAATGGATGCTAACTCACCCTCATCTAAAACTTCTGCAAGATTAGCGTCATGATTATAAGGCTCTGCCATGACTTCTGTTTCTTCACCAGTGTCTAGTTCGATACCCTCTGGTAATTCATCCACATCATCTTGTATTTCTAAAGAAAGTTGTTCCTCTATAGTCATAGGTGCTCCACCCGCTCCCATAGACTTTTCAATCATATTTGCTACTTCTATTGGATTTTCTGCCATTAACTTGCCTTTCTTCTAAGGTCTATATAACCACCTTTTGCTCTAAAAGTAAACTTACCTTCTGCTAGTCTTCTTCCGATAGAACCTTCTGATAGATCAATAACTCCTTGAACTGGTCTATTTAAGGAAGCTACTGGACCTGGGTCAGTGGTAGCTCTCTTCATTTCAAAGATTCTGTCTCTATCAACACCTGCACCAGCTGCTTCAAATCTTTCTAATATATCTTGTATAACAGAACCATATGTACCCATTCCAAAAGTATTAGGATCTCGTACACGGGAATCTTCTAACGCTCTTGGTAAATATAAATCTTTTCTATGAGGTAAAACAATTCCTTCTATTTTCCTACCACCGTATAGTTGCTCAAATCTAGGGTCTGTTACTTTATGTATTAAAGAATGTAAAAGTCCTCTTGCTGTTTGTGTCTCGTTTGCATTGTGTGGTGCTCTAATATATTTTTTATCTCGTTGAGTCACATGCTCACGAAGTCTTTTCATTGCGGCTTTTAATTCTTCTGGACTGTAATTATACTTATCGGCATTATCTTCAATGTGTTGTGCTAAAAGATTAAATCTTCTGTCAATCTCTCCGTCTTGATCACTAGCCACTTCATTTTCACTTTTCTGTTTCATAGCTTCCATTCTTTGATACACAAGTGAATCTTGCTCTTTTCCAAGTGCCTCTGCTCTTTCTTTATCGCCTTGCATAAATCCTCTATACGCTTGTGATGTAAGAAGTTGAAAAAAATTACCTAGTCTCGGATCTGGTTCAAACATTACTCCTTCGGTATTGTGATGACGGTTTTCATAACCTATTGGTTGTAGTTTCTTTTCCATGATAAAAAAATCTTTAGCTTGTTTATCTGTGGCTCCCATAAATCTCTGTAATGGATTCATTGATGCTTCAATGACTTGTCGTCTAGTTGTTCCTTCTCTTCTAAAACTACGACCTTGAGGATCAATATGAGCTCTATCAAGAATTGAGTTCATCAACAATTTCTTCTTAAGTTTGTCAGGGTTATTAAGACCAAGTTTCTTTGAGTATTTTTCAACCATCGCTCTACCTTCTTCAGTAGATCTTTCAAAGTCAATTAGACTCATGTATTTCTTATAATTCCCATCTTCTGGAACAAAACCAATCTTGTCCGATACGTCATCGATTGCTTTTGATAAAGCCTTCTCTGCATCTCTTATAGCGTTTGTTGGTAAAGCATCCTTTATCCTTTGTGTGACATTTTCATAATCAACTTGACCTGGGTTACCTACTACAAAGCCAAGTGAGTCTGATACTATTGAAAGATCATCGGGTAATCTATAGTTGTTATTTAAACTACTTTCCATAATGTGAGCTAAATCAATTTGTTCTATTGCGTCTTTATGTTTTCTAGCCATTGCAGAAGCAACTTTATGTTTGATGACATCTAATGCTTTTTCATTCACTGCTTCATAAGTAGCATCAGAGACTGCAAGATTAAGTGCTTTCTCCATAGCATCTCTTGCAAATTCTTCGTCTCCTTCTCTTACCTTACCATAAAAACCTTGGCTCTCGGGTCTTGGCGAATCTTCTCTGAAAACATTTTCTCTGAAACTTTCATAACCATCAAAATAACTGTAATCTGCTTTACCCTCTGTCATCTCTGCCAATAAATTAGACGCATCTTCTCGAATACGATCCACCGGATCTGCTTCGTATTCTCTAAAAGTACTACCTGGTCTTGTCTGTTTCTGATCCTCTTCACTTCTTCCCATGTCATAGGTTAAAGAATATTTAGTATAATCACGGTCTGTGCTTAAGTCTCCAGTAAAACCCGGTTGGTCAGATTGTCGCAGATTTATTTGATCAGCTTCTAATTGTTGTTGAGAAGGACGAATGTCATTAATGCTGGTTTCATCAATTCCTACCGCTCTTCTTCTTTGAGGGTACACTTCATTGTTGTTGCCAGATTGAGTTGAAGCAAAAGGCATATGTTTCAAAAGTAAACTAAAAGCATCCTTGCCGCTTTCATATTGTTCTATGTTTCTGTTGGCTCTTGAATTTAAATGACTTCCAAATCTTTGTGGGTTACTAAGTCTATGTCCAAGTTCAAAAGCTCGTCTGTCATTCACACTACCTGCCATAAATTTATTTGGGAGCACTAATCCATCATAAGAATACCCTAAAGGAGAAAAACTGTTATCATTTGGTGCATCACCATATCTTTGATACTTGTCTCGAAATCTAGCTGAACTAGGAGTGATGGTCTGTCTGTATGCGTTATCGTTTATTCCATCTCGGAAACCCGCCATCTCATTAAACAGTCTTATTATTTCTCTTCCAAAAGTATCTTTTGCTATAGCAGGTGCTTCTTTTAGTCTCATCAAATCTCTGTAATCTTGACCTCGATTTGGAGATGCAACATTTTGAACCATCTCATTTGGAAACTGTAATCTTCCTTCTGAAACGACTCTAAACGGATCTGACTCGGATGCTAAAATACCATCAAATCCATTTTGAAGAGACTCATCATCAATATCAGCGTTATCAAAACGCTCTTTAAGCAGATCATAAAAATCCTCAAAGTCTCTGGTTGAAAACAAAGTTCTTTCTACAATCTCGTCAAGTCCATTTAACTTCTCATTTTTTCTTTGTCTAAAGCTAATTTTTTTAGGTACTGTTGATCCTTGTTGTAGTCTTTGAATCTCTGCTTCTGCTGCTCGTCTTCCTTCCATCGTGTTTGGAGAATTAAATATTATATTATCTTGTTCTGCTGCACTTAAGCCAGAGCCAGGAGCCGTAAGATTTGTTCTTCTTCTTAAATTAAAAAACTTCTTCATACGAGGAATAGCTTCTTTCCTAAATTTAAGTAGATCTTCTAATCCTATTTCTGCAAATTTTTCTANCTCTTGTGGTGCNCTTTCAGTTAACGTAAAATTATCTATAGTAAATTGATTTTTATTAATTCTGTCACTAACCTCATTTAAACTTTTAACCGCTGCATCAAATTTTATTTTTCTTTCTTTAAGATCTGCATCAAATTGAGAAGGTGCATCAGTTTCTGGCATGTTCTGATCCATCTCATCAAGAACATTTATTTTGTTTTTCTCACTCGGTGTAAAAAGTTTGTGTGTATCGATATTATGATCTCTTGTTCTGCCAAGGTTTTTAACTTTTCTTTTGTCCGAAAAGTTAGTACCTCCTAACGAAGTGCCTCCTAATAAAGCAGCCTTTCTTGTTAAATACGGATCGTTTCCTGCAAGAGCAAGATCAATGGAACCCGATAATAAATCTGGCACACCACCTAATTTCAAAGCTAAATCGTATTCTGGCTTCGAGAAGTCAAGAAGGTTCTCGTAAGTTCTTGTTACATCTGATTGATTTTCTTCTAATATGACATAAAGTTTCCCGTCTGTTCCCTCAACAACCATGCCTCTAACATAACCAAAACCCTTGTTATAATAATCATGACCACTTGGGTACCCTAATTCTTTTGTGGCAGATCCTTGTGGACTTTCTGCAATACGGTCTAGGTCACCTTCAAGTGATCTAGTAGAAGAACCCTTCTTCTGTTGCAATGTTCTTAAAATTGGACTGTTTGCCATATTGCCTCCAGCCATTCTTTCTTGGTCTGGGTTTTTAGCAACGATACTTATTGAATCAATTTGATAGTCTTTTGGATCTCCTGCGTTTCGATTTCTTGTTAATGTGCTTTCGTCATACACAGGTGTATTACCTATAGAAAACGATGTAAATATTCTTTGTCCAGAATAACCTGTCTCGGCGGGAATTGTACCTGCTGGAGCTAAATCTGGGTTTGCTAATATATCACCTGCGGCTAGTGGTGCGTTTGTAAACGGAGCTTGATCACGAAGATTTAAGTTCTTTTTACTTCTGACTTCAAGTCTAACAGTAGGTCGCATCCTATCAAACTCATGAATGACCTCTTCCATCGTTTTTTGTTCGTTATAATTTCTTGCAAGATATTCTTCTAAACCAGATGTAAACGCCTCTCCACCTTTAAAGTGTGTTAGTTTATCTCTGCCTGCACTTTCGTTATCAAACTTGGCGGTTAACTTCTTTGCGAATACTGGTACGTCAAATCTATTTCCTAATTCTTTTATCCTAGGAACTGCATCAAAATCTGGTGTTTCTTTAATTCTTGGATTACCTTTTTTATCCAAAAGTGCTTTGCCGTTATCATCTAGTAACGGTGTTTTAATCTTAGGTGCACTTTTTATAAGTTGACCAAATTCTTTCTTTTGATCGGGTGTTAAATCATCTTTTGGCTTATANCTAATTTCTTGTGATTCAACAGTGTCTGTCTCAACTTTAGCTATAAAACCAACTGACCCTTCTCTGTTTGTGTCTTGAGAACGTAAATGTTCGTACAGTCTTGAAACGTCTATGGGTTTTTTCAAGCCAACTTGATCTGCGAACTTTACAAGTTTTATTCTCAACGGAGACACAACGGGGTCGTCTGCGTCTTGTAATCTTTCTCTGTTCTTAGCTTTTAATATACCATCTTTTATTCTGTTCTTTTTATCTATTTCTATTCTTTGTTTGTCTGTTTCTGTTACCACATAGTCTGAAGGAAAAGACGCTTCTTCTTCTTTGGCTTTGGCTTCGGCATCTTGCTCGATGGCTCTCAATTCATCTAAAGCAATCGCTTGGACAAAACGATTTCCAACTGAACCACCCTTAAGATCTTTACTAAAGAAAGATTGGTTCTCGTCTAAGTTTGGATCCTCGTCTGATTCAATATCTAAATTCTCTGCAACTTTTTCTTTGACAGTCAACTGACTTGAACCACCTTGACCAGCTGCCTCGCTCATAAGAATTTCAGCATCGGTTCGTGGTACGGGGGACATTTCCAAACGTCTGGCTTGATAAGGACTAGATAAATTTGATGCACTTTGAATGGCTAACTGCATACTCGGTGACATTGTGCCCTCACCAGAAAAAATATCACCAACTAAACTTTTAATACCTGCATACGCATCGGGTGATCTACCTGCTGCTTCGAGAGTAGCACGAAAGCCACCACCCATCGTGCCACCAAGAACCACACCTTCTAATAATCTATCGGCTATCTGCTCACCAGTATATTCACCACCCGTCAAGGCAGTCGAACCCATGACCACGCCTTCTTGCAATCCTTCGGTTCCCCCTTCAAAGGCTACAGACTTACCAATTCTTTTACCAATTTCTCTGGCAGCATCAAGTTTACCCTCTTGACCCAACCTCTTTATCAAGTCCTTACCCGTGATTGTCAGTAATTCGTCCCTCGGAATCACTCTTCCTGCACCAAATCTGTCCAAAAGTGCTATGATCGTACCCGCTCCAATAGCCACAGAATCGTTATAACTGCCAGTTTTCTGCTCCATCTCCTCGGCAACTTCACCAGTTCCTAAGATTCCAGAACCAACTATTGTTGCTCCACCTATTAAAGCTGCAGCTGGTACACTAAACGGAGCGGTCAAAGCAGACGCTAAACCACCACCAAGTGCAAAACCACTCGTTGCTATATTTTCACCAGTTTTCTCGGCAACCCAACCAATCGCATCTCCTAAACCACCTTGCTGGTAGGCTTCACGAAGTCCCGTTGTGTACTGCGGTTGATAGTTACCCTCTTTAATGTCTCTGTCTTGTTGTGCTACAACCTCTTTTCCATAGTTAAAAAGAGACTCAATACCCGTCCTTGAACCAACAACCTCAAGACCTTTTCCAAAAAGTCTCTGTGCTTGGTCTATACTATATGCAAATGACGAGTCGTTTGTAGCCATTAAATAATCCTAGTTGTCTTTTTCTTATTCGGTAACATTATATCAGAAAAACGATTAGTTACAGTGTAACCACCAGATTGTTTCTTAACTGGCTGTATTTTTTTTGGTATAAACTTTTTCTTAAAAGGACCCTTGGTCGATGGTACACCTTTTCCAAAATTTTTTCCAGGAACAGCTTGTCCCCTTCGTGCTAGTTCTTGATACGTTCTGATTCTATCTGCTTCATCTGACATTAATAGACTCCCTTGAAAGTTCCACCACGGTTTTTCATTACACCGCCCATGTTCATTTTTTTAGTTATGTCACCTTTTATAGTTCGTTTAGCTCGTCTACCTGTTAGTACACCCACTTTTGGACCTGACTTCTTCTTTTGTTCATACCGTTTTCTCTTAGGAACACCAGCTCCAAAAAGACCTTCTGGAAGATATTTACTTTCAAATTCTCTTTTAAGTTTACCATCTTTTTTAAATCTATTTCCATACTCCGTGGTAAATTCTTTTATCTTTTTTTCTGCTTGAACCTTCTGCTTCTTTGTTTTTGCATCTTCTCTATTCTTTGTTAAGAAAATAACTTTTCCAAAATCACCTAAATACATTAGTAGACTCCCTTGAAAGTTCCGCCACGGTTTTTCATTACACCGCCCATGTTCATCTTCCTATACTTATATCGATACAATTTTTTATTAGCCATGTTTTCAGCTTGTTTTTCTCTAATTAACATAGGATCTTGGATCTCAACTATAGGTCCCTTGGTTCCCGCACCAACGCTCTTGGCTTTTATATTCGCTAACTTAGACTTTAGTACGTTTAACTTACGCTTATCTTCATTAATCTTTGCCAGTTCTTTCTGTCCTGCCTTCTGCTTTTTTTCTTTTTTATCTTCTGCTATAACTCTTTGTTTCTCTGCTTTAACTTTTTTCTTTTCTGTTATAACTTTTTGTTTCTCTGCTTTTTCTGCTTCTTGCTCTGCCTTAAACTTCTCTGCAACTTTAGCAAAGTTATAAGGATCATACATTAGTTTAGGTTTTTGCTTCCCAACGGGAAGTTTAAACTTTTTGTCGTCAGCCATTAGTAATATTCCCTTTTGGTTTTCGGATACCAATCTTCGCCTTGGTCTTCTCCTTCTAGTACAACAAACCCACCTTGTCTGAATCTCATAACTGCCATCGTCATACTATCACAATAGTCATCATGGTCGCCATTTGGAAAAGATGCAACTTCTTCTATAACATCTTCAGCAAACTTCTCTCCACTAGGATACCATACTTTTCCAGATTCGAAAATAGGAGATACAATGTGCATCCTCGTAGTTTTATCTAAGTTACCCGCCTTTCGTCTACCCGGACTAAACGTCAGCACCGGGAGGTTAAGTAACCTTAATTCATCAGCCAAAGGTTGTCCACTAGCTTTTGCCTCGATCAACATCATGTCGGGTTCCCAGTAATCATTCTCTTCTATCGCAATCTGCTTTAACTCTGGAAAATTCCAACGACCCTTCTTCGCATCTAACATTATCAAATGTTGAACACCATTTGCTTTTGGCTCAAATACACCCCAAGTCGTGATCGCACTATAGTCTGCTGTTTCTTTTTTACTGTACGCAGTATCATAACTTTGCAAAATGTAATCTAACTTAGGTACCTTCTCCTCTTCCCACGGAATCCACCAGTCACGCTTTATCATCGCAACATCGTCAGATGTCGGATTCTGCTGCCACTGGGCGTTCCATTTCATAGGAGATAATGATGCCTTAACCCTTAACAATTCGTCCTTGTTCCAAAACTCGGGCCACAATAATTTATCATTCGGTAAAATCGCTGGGAATTCTACAATCTCCCATTGGTCAGACATGGTATCCTTCGCTTGTGCTTGAATTAATCTGCCTGTCAAATCCTTCTTCGACCATCTTGTCTGCACAATTATGATGGTTCCCCCCGGTTGCAATCTCTGCCTCGGTCCAGATGTGTACCACTCATAGGTATTGTCATAAGCATTTGCCGATAAAGCATCTTGTTCCGAGTGCGGATCATCAATAATCAATAAATCTGCTCCACGACCCGTCATCGCTGCTCCAACACCCGCGGCAAAATACTCACCACCCGCACTCGTCTCCCATCGACCCGCGGCTTGACTGTCTTGCTTCAAATCAGTATCTGGAAAAACTTCCGTGTATATTGGATCGGCAATCAAGTCTCTGACCTTACGACCAAACCTCACGGCAAGTTCTGTATTCATCGTGGCTTGAATGATCTTGAGTTTTGGATTACGGCCCAAGAACCACGAAGGCATGAGATAAGAAGCCATTTCAGATTTAGAATGTCGGGGTGGCATGTTTACAATAAGTCTTTTGAGTTTTCCTTGAGCAATTTGCTCCAATTTTTCTGCAATGACTTTATGGTGCCGCCCAACGATAAAACCTTCATATACATGTTGGGCATATGCTAAAAAGTTTTTTTGAGCTATTTCACGGGTGTCCAGTTTGTTCTTTTGTTGCTCAAGCAGAAAAACTTCTTGTAACACCTCTTTAGGTAAGACATCTAGGTTCATGACCCAACGATAATATATCTGAATGAATTTATCAAGCCTACTATACTACATATACTTAGTAACACCCTTGTGTATTTTAGGGGGGAGGGGGGTGTAAAATACTGCCGAGTCACAGTCGTTCCTCGGCAGTAACCCCAATTCCTTGGAGTTGCAGCGAGTCTGTGACTCGCCAGGCACCGTGTTTGTCGGCTAAAGGCACAGAGGTTCGCAGTCGCTCACCTCTGTGCCTTTGTGCTTGTAGATGAGTCGCACCTAGGTGCGACTCTCTGTGATTTAAGCCACATGTTTCTTGGTTAATGATTCTATGTAAGACTTCTTAACCATAACGTAGTTGCCGTCCAGTGTGGACATGAGCTTGGCTATGACATCTTTAACCACTTGGTTAACTATATCATCTGAATTCATGAGAGTATCGACATCATTTCTAATATCGTTAATCTCGGTGCTTTCACTTATCGCATCATCAATGCGAGTACCAATATGCTCGTCAACTAACTCTTCAATGGCATTTTGTACATCAGACATTTGTTCTCCTTTTCGCTTGTGTTTCTGATACTATTGTTATATAAGATTATATGGGATATGTCAAGAGATAAAATAAAAAAAGAACTTAACATGTTAAGTAAATAACTCCCGAAGGGGTTGACAATCCGAAGCTCCCGTGCAGATCCCTTGTTGTAAAGGTGCAGAGAATCGCAAAGCTATATCATCTTTGTACTTGCGATTCTCTGCACCCCAACTTTTTTTGAAACGCACTAACTTTCTGCTTGACTTATGGGAGTGCGTGGGATATAAGATATATAACTTTAATTAGCATAGGAAAAAGAAATGCCACAAAAGATAATACAGAAAGATTCGCCCTTTGCGTTCTTAGGCGACATGTTGGAACTACAAACAAAAAGAGGAAAGGTTCTCGGCTTAAAGATGGCTTTGATTGCTTTAGCAAAACAAGAACTAGAACTCCTCAAAGAAGTTACAAAACTAGAGAAGGAACTTGCAGATGAAAATGATGCACAAAGTAAATAGAAAAGGAAAACGAGCCGTTCATAAACGAACACCTCATAGAGTCAGTCATATAAAGAAGACTGTAACTAAATAGCTTCTCCTAGCTAAGATCGTCAACCACTCTCGGGTGGTTGACTTTTTTTTGTTCCCGACACATATCCAGGCATACCCCGATCCCACGCAACTTGCAGCAGCACCTTCGGCTTCCTTTATCTAAAGGTGCAGAGAATCGCAAGGCTATCTTCACTTTCGTTCTTGCGATTCTCTGCACCCCACCTTCCCCGATACGCATACACGGGAAGCAGCAACCTCCGATCCTAAAAGTCGCAAAGACTCGCAAGGCGACCCTTTGCAATCAATTCAACTTTTTTAAATCGCAAATAACCCTCCCACAACCACCCCTCTATTGTATCAGAAAATCTGGGATTGTCAAGGATTTTATTTTATTTTATTTGCTTTTCTTGGCTTGACTTATGGGACTAGATGGGATAATATACCCAGGCCTACTAACAAAGGAAGGAAACAAAATGATAATACAAACAGTAAACGAGCATCAATTTATTGATGCGTTCAGAACTTGGGACACATACAAGGATAATTTTTCATACGACAGTTTAAGAGCCATGTACAATTATTTCGAAGAGTTTGCCGAGTGCCAAGACTCTGGAACTTTTGAACTTGACGTTGTTGCAATCTGTTGCGACTTTACCGAGTACGAAAACTTTAAAGAATTTCAAGATCAACACGATAATATAAAATTTCTCTTCGGAGGTAATCGCCATTGCGTGGACTACTATACTTCTATCATTCTCCCCGAATGTTGGGAAGGGAAAGACGAGATCAATCCCGAAGAAACTAACGACCTACCATTTATAATTCAAAACTTCTAAAACAAAAGAAGCTCCACCC
>JGI24006J15134_10000699_pt1 | contig 20234 bp, 13 predicted proteins | sample LinPmetageLP53_FD_15134 | JGI IMG/M metagenome (IMG submission 15134)
AGGGTGGCGGAGCAGCTCAACCCGATGCTAATCTTCCAAGTCCAGCAGCAGTTGGGAAAGCAGTCGTAGATGATCGCACTGAGATTCCTGCAGGTCAACAAACTATTGGTTACATTCAACCCACTAGTGGTCAGGAAAATGTTAAACCAAGTGGATCGAATAGTAGTATAACTACCACTGAACCAGTTGCCGAAGGTGACTTGGAACTTATATAATAAATACTCAATATGAAGACAAAGTATAATCAATAATGTCATTCAACCTCTTCGGTCCTACTACTATCTGTGATATCAAGGTCGGGTATATTTCGACTGATAGAGGATACGTTGAAGGTATTAATAGATATGAAGCGAATAAGTATGCTCAGTTAAATCCTGGCACTCAGTTTATTTTTAAGAATAGAGATTTAATTAGATATCTTAATATTAATGAGGTAAACAGACTCACTGAGGATGATCTTCTTCCAAAGACCATACCTACAAGTGGGTGTGACGATAGTAGTAAAAATAAATTTGGATTAGATATTTACAATCCAGATGGATCCTTAAAACCAGATGCCACTGGAACTCCAGGAATTCCTAGAGTTTACATTAATGGTGGTGGTGGAGTTGGTGCGGTTGCTAATCCAATTATTGGTAATGATGGATCACTTCTTGCGATAGATTTAATAGATGGTGGATATGGATATAGATTTGCACCTCAAGTAAATATTGTTGACCTAGATGGTGTAGGTGCTGGTGCTGTTGCTATTGCCAGCCTCTGTCCTCCTAGTAAGGTAGGAACATTACAAACATTTGAAAGTGAAGATGACTTTGAAGAATATGATTTTTCACGTTGTGCTCCNGANATCGCANACTTTGGTAGAAGATTTGGTGCTGATGGTGAGGATATAGGAGAGTGGGATCCNTATCTCTATGCATCTTTAAAGATTGATCCAATTAGAGGAGAAATTGATGCTTACCAAAAGTTTTTAAGTTCTTTAAGAAATGGTTGGTGGAATACAAGAAAAGCAACACCAGTAAGAATAATTGGCAACGATAAGAAAAACACATCTAAATTTGATGTACAGCATTGGAAATGGGGTGGTTCAAGAGAAGTAAATAAAATTTCTAATAAAAAAGAAAACTTTAAAGAGGTAGAGTTCAGGGTCTTCACTCAGGGTGGAGGTAAGGCAGACAAAGGATTAATGTTCACTTTTATCGAGAAAAATGGTGATCATAAATTTAAAATTAAAGCAGATAGTTTTAAAGAAAGAAAAAAAAATAAAGTAAAAATAAAAATATCACCAAACTCAGTTTATACTGTTAGAGCATCAGGAGAATTTAAGGGCGAAGGTGTTGAACAAGGATTACTGAAAAATTTTGGTGCCGAGGCAAAAGAACTCGATAAAAAATTTACAGATGGAAGTAAAATTTTCGCAGACTTTACGGCATCTACTAATGATAATGATGACCTACAAATAGAAGCAACGCAAGGTAAATTTAAAACTGATAACAAAAGACAACTAAATGGACATACCACTTATGATTTAACCTATCAACTTGAAGACTCTAGTCAATTTAGAGTAGATACAAAAGTTGTAAAAAAAATTGATGATAGTTTTATGAATTCATATGCTGTCTCTCCAGTACCACCTTCAAATGTGCCTGGCAGTGATTTCGCAGGAATTCAGTATTCATTTGTGTATGAAGAAAATTTTCCTTATGATGGTGAGTACATTTTCAAGGCAATGGCAGATAATGTCGGTGAAGTTTATCTAGATAATGAATCATTATTTCAATTAAGAGGATTTCAAGGGGCCCCTAAAACCGTCAAGAAAAATGTTAAAGCGGGTGTCCATAAAATAAGATGTGATGTAACGAATAGACAGCGGTTTGAAAAGATAGAACCACCTCCACAACTATCTCCACAACCATCTGCTCCTACAGTCTCTCCGGTGGGAGCAGGAGAGTTGCTTATCGATTATCGTGGAATGTCTCCTGGTTCAGGTTTGAAACGTAAATCAAACACTCTTGTTGGGATTGATGATAATATTGGAAATGGGTTTGATACAAATGCAACCTTTGATATTAAATCTTCCACTGTAAATGCAAGATTCTCAGAAAATGGTAAAAAACTTTTATATGATGGTAGTGGCACAATCACTATTGAGATGACCTATGATGATTCGGGGAGCATATCTGGTCTGGCAATCACCGACATTGAAGTTGGCGGCACGGTGTGGGAGAGAAAATTTGACACTGTCCTCTCAGATGAAGAAGAGAATGAACCAAGAACACTGGAAAAAAGGTACAGACAAAATGGCAGCGTAAAAAAAACTATTAAAGTTACAGGTCCAAAAACATCTTCACAATCATCTGGAACTAAACCGGAAAGACCATCAGGAAAATCAACGACATCCACNGGAGATAAACCNGAAGTTGTATTCAACACTCTTGATTANATTAATAAGGCAGATAGAAAATTATGGAGAATAAACCCAAATGCTGGTAGAGACTCTAATTTTATAAACAGATATGGTGTTCTACCTTTCGATCCTACTGCAGTAGAGAGAGAAGAAGTTAAGGTCGAAGTACCTCAACCAAAACCAGCAGCATCAATTGTAAAAGATGGAAGTGAATTATTTCTTAAGGTAACTGGTGGTGGTAGAATAAAAGTTGACTTTAAATTAAAAGTCGATGACAGTCTTTCTATTTCAGGAGTATTTGCTAAGGAGATTATAATTAAAACAGATGATAATGATTTAAAACTTCAAAGAGATATTAGAGAGTTATTTGATGATGATGGTGATGGTGGAAATTATTCTGGTAGTAGTAAAGAAACTATTACAGGTTCTGGCACCTTTACTGGTGGTAAAACTTATCCCATTAAAGTAATTGGTAGTAGTCCAACGACTGGATTTAAACCCATTGATAAGACTACAGTTGGATTTGACGATAACATTGTTAATGGATATGATCAAAACGGATTACTTAATATTACAAATATTAGAATATTAGAGGAGTTAGAACCAAGATATGTTACTAAACAAAATGCAGTTGGTAAAGTTGTCAGTAGATATCCTAAAAAACCAAATGCTTCAACTGACTCATATGCTGGTATTCACATTATAAGATGGGAGAGTATTGATTTTCCTGTTGATGGAAACTATACCATATCTACTATGGTTGATGATAATGCTAAAATATACATCGGTAATCGCGATGGTATTGGAAGAAAGGCAATAGGTAATGGACTTAGAAATGTAGGAAGGGGTGGTGATGAAGTTGTCATCGAAAAAACAGGATTTACTCAGGGTAGTAGCACTGGTAGAAGTATAGATACTCGATTCTTTAAAAAAGGTAAGTATAGAATTCGTGTTGAACTTGAGCAGATCCCAGGAAAACCTCTTGCCGAAGGAAATCCTATGGCAGTTGCTATTCAAATTAAATCTCCAACTCCCGAAATTCAAAAAGTTTTATCGCAAAAAAGTTGGAATCAAAATCCAATGGGTGTTGCCCTGACAATTGATCCTCCTCTTCCACCAATTCCTCAAGAACCAGTCCCTAAAGCACCAGGCAGATGTCCTAATAATCCCATTTGGTCCAGTAGATTTTCTGATGGAGACAAAAAGTGGTGGCCTGTCACGCATTCTGCACCAAATGGGACTAAAACTTGGTCTAAATTTATGAATCGTTTTGCGATATCTCCAGTTCCACCACTCTCTACAAAAGGATCTGCTTATGGTGGTATTATTTTTACTAATTCATGGAACGTAGAAATTCCATATGATGGTTTCTATGGAATGAAGGGAACCGTTGATAATGGTGGTAGAGTATTAATTGACGGAAAAATTATTCTTCAAGGTGGATATTTTTCTGAGTCTTCATTCAGTGGTAGTAGAAAAACTTTAGAACGTTTTGGATCTGAAAAACCACAAACAGTTAAGTTCCCTTTGACTAAAGGAAATCACACAGTAACTGTTGAGGTTGAAAACAGACCACAAACAAAACAAAAAAGAATTAAAAAAACTATATTTAACACCGCAGACTGGGTGGTCGAGCAAATTCCTCCTCCTGCTGCTGTAGTCACTCCTGTAGTTAAACAGTGTGAAACTTTAATAGTTTATAAGGGTCTGCATCCTAGAAATAAAAAAATAAAAGTTTCTAGTGATAAAAAAAGAATAGATTTTTCTGATGCTGACGGTAAATTTAATGACTCAAGTTTTACAATAAAATCTGGTGATGCTGTGTTTTCTAATGATGGCAAAAAGTTGATTGGAAAAAAAGCAACACTTGAATTCAAATATGATGATAATCCATTTACTGATGGTGAAGCAATAAATTCTATCTCTATTGGGAAAATATCATGGAATAAAAAACAAAATCCTGGATCTCTATATAAAACTGCTAAAGAAGCATATGATGCTGGTGACATTAGCGGACTCTCAGATTTTTCAAAGACTATAATTGTGGGTCCTTCATGGAAATTTTTTCCAGAGAATCTTCAAGCACCTGGACTTTACGAAAAGTCGGAAGGTGTATTTGATAGGGTAAGTGAAGGAGGTACTTCATATTGGCAAGTTGACAAAGATGATGATGAGCAAGGAACTGTTCCTTTGGGGAGACCTAATGTTGTACGTTCAGGTAAAGAAACAAACGTAGTTGATATATGTGCAGAGTCAGGAAAAGTTCCTGAAACTTCTAATCAACCTAATCAACCTAATCAACCTAAACGAATAAAAAAAGGAAAAAAAATAATTGATGGAGTAACTTACACTGGACCTAAATTAACATCATATCGTCCAGGAACTTTGGGTCCATTTTTAACACCCATGTTTATAGATGAACAAGACTATTTGGCAAACTTTAATGGCACTACCTGGACCATGAAGTGGACCAACGTTGATTTTCCTGTCAGTGGAAGATATAGAATTAGATCTGAGGCGGATGATATACTCAGTGTAAAAATTGATGGTACATTTATATCAGAGGCAAGATTCCGTGATAAAGTAAAGGAAATCAATTTTAGTGCGAGTGAAGGTAGTAGAACAATTGAGATGGAACTTACCAATAGGGATCTTCAAAGAGGTTTTGCCTCAAATCCTACTGTTTTTAGTGCTATTATAGATATTGATGATAAAATTCTTATACCAGCAGATAGACCATGGACAGTTAATCCTATAGGAATTTCTGCTATATTAATTCCACCACCATGTCCACTTGAGACAAAAGGACTTGGAAAAGTTTGTGATATCGTACCACTAGATCCTGGAAATGGTTATGTTGCTCCTCCTGGACCTGGTTACCCTGCAGTTCTTGAAATTATAAAACTTATCCCAACGAATCCAGGCATCAATTATGGTCCAAATGATGCCGTATGTATCATCAAGGAAGATGGAACGAAGGTGTGTTTCCCGCCTAATTTAGATACTTTTGGCGTTAATCTACCTATTGATGTTCTCACCCCTAGCTCTCCTGGAGGACCTCCTCCTCTTGGTATTTCTATAACAAATTATCCAAACATCTTCCAATCATCACCCACAGGTGTAAATGCAAGATTTAGACCAGTCATTAGAGTTCGTAGAGACCCTCTTGATGTTGATCCAGATCAAATTCTGCAGGTCACAGACCTTGTTGGACTTAAGAGAACTGGATATGTTGATGGTCGTGAATACTTTGGCGCTGTATTCTACAAAAATGGTGTTCGTCTCGCTGGATATTATGAAACCCCTGGACAACTCATACAGGTCTATGATACACTACAAGAGAGCATCGACGGTGTGGTCACCACAAGACCTTCCGCAATCCTCAGACAGGGTACTGACATAAGTAGTAACGATCCTAGACTTAATATCCCAGGAACACCAGATAGTATAACATAATATGGCCAGTCATTTAAATTCAGGATCTGATCCTAAGGGGGCAGACAATAGAGGCACCGCAAACACTAATTATACTGGTCAACGTATTGGTAATGATCATGGTAATATAAAGTTTGGTCACATCCACAAGGATGGGGCTACAACTTCTGGTGTTCTTCTTGAGACAACAGACGGACTTCATCATGTGACTCTTGAAAAAGCAGGGGAGAGAAAAGGTCATACTATTATGAACTCTCCTGGTGACACTGTAATTAAGGCAGGCGAGAAAAACGTAGAAAGTCAAACAACTATCTACATTGAGGCAGTTAATGGTGACATTGTTTTGAATGCCAGAAATGGTAAGATTAGAATGAATGCCAAGGATATTGATCTTACTGCTTCAGGAGAGGGCGGTAATAAGGGTAATGTGACTGTCACTGCAACCGAGAACATTAAAATGGAATCTAAAAAATTCCTTATTAATGCCTCAAATTTTTATAAATTAGTAACTCCCGGTTATGCAGAAATATGTGCTAACTCTGGGATGACTATCTATTCATCCCTAATTAGAGGTGTGACTGATGCAGTTGCACTTAAAGACTCCAAAGTTGGTGGTCAAAAAATTCAAAAAGAATGTAGTGAAGTTTAACAATGTCATTTAACTTAGACGACGGCAATTTTGGTGGACAAGTAAAAGTAGGAACTGGAATCGTTCCTGCGATTAAAGAGGGTGCCAATAAAATTAATGGTTCAATGTATGCTGAAGGACCTGTTGTTTTTGGAAATCAGACTACATTTAACAATCAAGATGGCACCCTGATGGTCGCCAGAAATACTAATAACGATAAAGATTGTAAAGTTCCTAAAGATGATAAGGCACTATTTGTCAGAGGTGATGTACGCTTTGAAACAAATGGAAAAAATGAATATGGTCTACATGTAGAAGGTGATACACGTATTAATACTGACGGACGAACAGATAATGCACTTTACGTTAGTGGAGGTAAACCCGATGCACTTTATGTTGATGGTGATGTGTTTGTCACGGGTTCAATCGATTGTTTGTCAAAGGGAAGGTTAGAAGCACGACACGTTGTTGCAGATGGTAAACCAAAACCATTCGATATTCCTCATCCCTCTAGAGATAACTATCGTCTCCGCTACGCATGTATTGAGGGACCTGAGGTTGGTGTCTATATTCGTGGTCGTGTAAAGAATCAAGAGGTGATTGTTCTTCCTAGTTACTGGAAAAATTTAGTATATGAAGAGAGTATTACAGTTCAACTTCAACCTATCGGTGCTCATCAAGATATTATAATCAAGCGTTGGGATGATGAGAAGATCTACCTTCAATCCAGAGGTGGGATGCCGATCAGCTGCTTCTATCATGTCTATGCAGAACGTAAGGACATTAACCCTCTGATTGTTGAGTATCAAGGTCAGGAGTGTTTTGATTACCCAGATCCTAACTATAAACCAGGTGTTGAGAATCCAGTTTATAATGACCCTAAATTTGCTGGACCGCCAAATACGATTACTAAGTGAAGAAGTTAATTTATATTGAGGAGAATTTTATATCTCCTAGTGAATCTCAAGAATTAATAGAACTTTCTAAATCAAATAAAGAAGAACTTCCTTACGGTAATGAGAGTAGAGGTGGAAACACATATCTCACAACTCTTGATGGAATTTATTTTGAGAAAGAAAAAAATAGCGTAGTTGATAGAGTAACAAACCTCTGTAAAACTTTTGATGATAGGGTGATTATAGATTATGCGGCTGTAGTGAGATGGCCTATTGGTACATTTATGAAACCACATATTGACCCACACAGACCTGGTCAGGATCCTGACTTGTTCGCAGCAGTTCTTTACTTAAATGATGATTATACCGGCGGTCACACTGGATTTGAAGAATGTGAGGTGAAACCAGAGACAGGAAAGTTGCTTGTTTTTTCTAATTCAGTTTATAAACATCATGTCACTAAGATTGAGGGAACTGAAAGATTTGCTCTTAATATATGGTATAACAAAAAATGAAAAAATTACTTTATATTGAAGAGGAGTTTTTAAACTCTACTTTATGTAAACCATTCATTGATCTTCATCTTGACCAAAATGATACTTTTTTAGAAGCAGTAACACATTCAAATTCTAAAGAAAGTTTGAGTTATGGTCCTGATATACCAGAACCTGACGGTGATTATGGTGCAATTTATCTTGGTGGAGATGTAAAACCCGTTGACATTAAATTATCAAAGGATGAATTATTTGCTAATGTTATCGCAAATGTGACTAAAATCTGCAAGTCCTTTCATAAGGATATACAGTTGGATTATTGTGGTCTTATACGATGGCCTGTTGGTACATTTATGAAACCTCATTATGATAAGTCTGAAATGTATAGTCCTAATGTACTCGCAGCATTTCTTTATCTAAATGATGATTACGTTGGAGGACACACACAATTTGATAATATTGATGGAAGTGTGTGGTATAATGTTAAACCAAAAGCAGGCAAGTTATTAATTTTTTCTAATAGAGAGTATCTACATCACGTAAGTAAGGTTGAGTCTGGAACTAGATACGTTTTATCCTTCTGGTTTAATGCCAACGTATCGTCATAAAGAAACCAATGAAAGATTTGTTGTATCATTCTGGTATAAATGTTTGACATCACCCACCAAATGACCTATATTACGTAAGTAAGTAAAGACACTCTATGCAATTTGATATTCCTCATCCAACAAAAGAAAATAAAAGACTTCTTCATGGGTACTTGGTGGGACCAGAATTAGGTGTTTATATTCGTGGACGTTTAACTGAACATACTATTATTGAATTGCCTGATTATTGGACAGGTTTAGTTGACCCAGAAACAATTACAGTTCATTTGACACAAATTGGATCAACTCAGGATTTGATGGTTGATAAAATTGTGTGGGGTAGAACCATCCACGTTAGGTCTGGGACTGCATCTAGGATTGACTGCTACTTTATTGTCAATGCCATGCGTAAGGACATTCCTCCATTAGAAATTGAACAAGACGCTTGACACAGGGTCCTGACTGCGCTATAATACGTAGGTAAGCAAAGACACCCCATGCAAGACGACTACCTCACACGCTGCGTTGTAGACCCTGTTAAGCGTAAGTTCTACCTGTACTCTGAGCAAGGCGATGAGAAGGTTCTTGACTGCGAAACCGTAGACCAGTTCATGAGTGTATTGGAATTGTGCCGTGCCGTGCTTGGCGAAGACATACTTGCGTATGCTAATCCTCTGTGAGGAAAAATGACCTTTGATTCNAATAAAAGNGGGNAAAAAACTCCGGCAAAAATTTACCCTGAGGGGTTTTACGAAGAAATCCTGACTTGTTACAATTATGAGACCAGAAACCCGACAATCTATGGAAATGTTATTTGTGGCAAAGTGGAATATCCCAAAGGCAGCAAAAAACGCAGGATTGACTGATAAAGAGATGAAAATTACATTTAATGAATATTGTAGTCTTCATCCAGCAACTTGGAAATCTGAATAAAGTTTCCTTGCGAGTATGGCGGAATCGGTAGACGCACCAGACTTAAAATCTGTTGGGCATAATGCCCGTGGGAGTTCAAGTCTCCCTACTCGCATTGCCCTAAATATTTCTAGGGTAAATTTACACCCATGAAATACCGCATAGAAACAAAATATGCTTGGTACGATCATGAAGGAGATCAATTAGTAATGTTATATTGTATTCAAAATATGCCATTTACCTTTGATGAACTCCCAGAACTTGCTAGAACAAATCCAAGCGTCATACAATTAGCTAATTCTAATCCAAGATGGAATGCAGAGAAGATGTATCAATCTTCAATGTACCTAATGGCAGAAGAGTGTCACCCTATGTGTTTTGAGTTAGAACTAGAAAATCCAGAACTTTTACCTGTAGATTAAAAATGATTATTAATTTGTGGCGTAACGAAAAAATGAATCAATGGCGATGGTCTCTAACTGAAACTGGACTTATGTCTCAACATACTGGAACTCAAGAAGAATTGCGTGATGCCATGAATGATGTTGCTAATACAGTAGAATATATACTTGACAACGAATTAAAAGAAGATTAATATATAGTTTCCGTGTGAAGGGAGACGCTAAAAGGGTAACCCGTTTTGGGTTGCCCTTTTTTCTTATGATAAATAATCCATAACAGAACTATAGTGTAATAAGATGGGTCTTTCCAGATTAGATAATTTTCTGAAATCTACTCGTGGTACTATTCTTTACGTTGACCCGAATAGTTTAGACGCCACGGACAGCATAGAAAATAAGGGCAATTCACTGACTCGTCCCTTTAAAACGATTCAGCGTGCATTGATTGAATCGTCTAGATTTTCATATCAAAGAGGTCTTGATAACGATAGATTTGGTAAGACTACGGTCTTACTATATCCTGGTGATCATGCTGTAGATAATAGACCGGGATATATACCAGATGGTGCAAATAACTATAGATTAAGAAACGGATCGACCACAGATAATCTTTCTCAATTTGATTTATCTTCAAACTTCGACTTAGCGTCATCAGATAACCAACTTCATAAACTCAATAGTGTTCATGGTGGAGTTATTGTTCCTAGAGGAACATCACTTGTAGGTCTTGATCTTCGTAAAACAAAAATTAGACCAAAGTATATTCCAGACCCTGAAAACGCAAATATTGAATCATCTTCTGTTTTTAGAGTAACTGGTGCTTGTTACTTCTGGCAGTTTTCATTCTTTGATGGAGACCCTAACGGACAGGTCTATAAAGACTACAACTCAAACTTATTTGTTCCTAACTTTTCTCATCATAAACTGAGATGTTTTGAATATGCTGATGGACTCAACAATGTAAAAATTAATGATGAGTTTATTACTAATTTTGATGCAGGTCGATCAGACCTTCAAATGTATTATGAAAAAGTAGGTCTTGTATACGGTCAATCCTCTGGTCGTGCTATTGAACCAGACTATCCTTCTTCAGGTCTGGATATTCAACCCAAGATTGATGAATATCGTATTGTCGGATCTACTGGTGAATCTGTTGGTATTAGTAGTATTAGAGCAGGTGATGGAGTAACCGCAGATACGACTATTACGGTAACGACAAGTTCATCAGTTACTGGACTTGATGTTGATACACCATTTAGAATTCAAGATGTAAATTCTGATTATAATGGTGATTTTGTTGTAACTGAAAAAGTAAACTCTACACAAATTGAGTATACGGTTCAAAATGCACCAACAGATGCTCTCCCATCAATATCTGGGTCATCTCTTGCTCTTGTATCAGATACCGTAACGTCTGCATCGCCATATATCTTCAATATTTCACTACGTTCTGTTTATGGAATGTGTGGAATGCTTGCGGATGGTGCTACAGCAACCGGATTTAAATCAATGGTTGTCGCACAATTCACTGGAATTGGTCTACAAAAAGATGAAAAAGCATTCGTTAGATACAATACGGATACCATTCCAACTGGTACATATGATGATTACACTTCTGTAGATAATCTTCCTAGTAATTCAAGAGCACGATATAAGCCAGATTATAAAAACTTTCATATTAAGGTAACAAATAATTCATTCATTCAGGCAGTTTCAATCTTTGCGATTGGATATGCAGAACATTTTGTGACTGACAATGGTGGTGATATTTCACTTACCAACTCTAACTCCAACTTCGGTGCAGTATCACTTGCATCAGAAGGATTTAGAAATGATGCTTTCTCACAAGATGATATTGGATACATCACTCATATCATTCCACCAAAACAAATTCCTTTAACGGAAACTTCTATTGAGTTTGGAGCAATCGATATTGCTAAAACAGATAGAGTTGCTGGTGTTGGTTCGACTGGTAATCTTTATCTCTTCAATCAAAAAAATCAAGACACTCCACCTGAAAATGTCATTGATGGTTTTAGATTTGGTGCAAGAGAGAATGACACTTTAAGAGTTCTCGTATCATCTGCTGGTTCTGTTACAGAGTATTCAGCAAGAATTGTGATGGATGGATCCCAGTTATCATCCCAAAAGAAATACTCTATTAAACAAGGTCCAACCGGAATCAATAGTATTGGATCTTATAGTCAGGGTGGATCTGATCGTCAAATCACTTTAAAATCTACCCATGAACTAATTAATGGCGAGTCAATTAGAGTTATAAGCGAAAACGCTCATCTTCCTGATGGACTTGATCCTAATACTGTATATTTTGCGATCACTGACTCTAATACATCTGGTGGCATCACAACTAATGTCAATATTAAATTAGCAAATACATTAAATGATGCAATTAATGGTAATGCAATCGCTATTAATGAAAAAGGTGGCGTATTAAATGTAATTAGTAGAACATCTGACAAAAATTCTGGAGACATCGGTCACCCAGTTCAATATGATGTTAATAATGATCACTGGTATGTTAATGTAGCAACTGCTGCTACAGAAAATAATATCTTCTCTACAATTGTTGGTCTAGGAATAACTGGTCTTGGTGCTGCATCTGCAAGAACATTTATTAGTAGAAAAAGTGACAATAGAAACGCAGATGATACTCTTTACAGAGCAAGATATGTAATTCCTGCATCTACTGGTGGAACTGTTGCTAGACCACCCACTGAAGGGTTTATTATCCAAGAGTCTAACTCCTCTATTGGTATTAACACCACTGAAATTCAAACTTACTTTGGAAGTGGTTCAATCAGTAACGTAAATCAACAGAGAAACTTTAGATTTATTAGAGATGTTAGGTGGGATGGTAGCCAGGTTCATGTTACTACCGAACTTCCTCACCAGTTACAACAGGACGATCAAGTTGAACTTTTAAACATCACTGGTTCATTGAATACAGCAGGAACTGCTGGAACATCATTTAACCGTGATTATAGTGTTGCTGGTATAACCAGTTCAACCACCTTTAGAGTTGGTCTTTCTACCAATCCTGGCACATTTACTAATGATACATCGATTAGAAATACATCTCTTCCTCACTTTAAGAGAAAGAGACGTAAAGATACGATGTTTATTTACAGAAACTTTGAGCAGCAACAGTATAAAGCAGGTGAACAGGATGGCATCTATTATATTACTTTACTCAACTCTTCTAATAGACCATCTGTAACTCCATTTACTAATGAGAATTTCTCTCAACCAGTTACTTCTCTCTTCCCACAAACAAATAGGGACACACCAGTATCTGACCCACCAGAAACATCTTCATTTGCTATCCCAAGTCTGATTGGTAAAGTTGTAATTGATGAACCACAAAATAGTTCTACTAAGGAGAACATTACCAAGTATGTGCGTGATATTGGCGTTGGTATTGCGATAACAAACCTTGTATCAACTATTGCTGGAACTTCTCACACTGTCACTACAAATATTGATCACGGACTGAATAGAGTCACCACAGTTGGTATTTCAAGTGGTGGTTTTGGATATGGTTCAGGTGCTGCTGGTAGTCTTTATAATGCTAGATTAGTTTCTATTGGTGCATCTGTAACTGGTAAGCACGCTACAGGTAAAATTACCTTTAATGCTAATGGTGAGATAACTGCCGTTAAGATTATGAACGGTGGTGGTGCATATGGTATCGGTAATACTCTCGCAGTTGTGGGTGTTGGAACCACAGCAGGGCATATTCAAGCAGTTGTTAATGTAACTAAAATTTATGATAACGTTGGTGACACTATTAGAATTAGTGGTGTTGCGTCTGCATCTTATGCTGCTTATAATGATGTCTTTAGAATTACTAATGTTGCGGTAGGTGCAGCAAGTTCGTTTACATTCGAGTCTCCATCTGCAATATCGGGATTTACAACCACAGGTATTGGTGGTGCTAACGCAGGTAAATCGTATTTCTACCTTACTGGTGAGGCAGTTGGTGTCACCACAATTAACTATGATAATATTAGTGGAATTGCTACCGTTAAAACTGGAGTCAATCACGGATTTAGTGTTGATCAAAAGATTAGACTTTCTGGTGCAACAAATAGCAAATATGTTGGTGACTTTGTTGTTACTGATAACGTTGGTCTAACAACATTTGCAGTAAGAATTGGTGTGGGAACCATAGTACCAAATTTAAACGGAACACTATTTGCATTTAACGAAGGTGTAACATCAAATGGTGGTAATGTAACAGTTGATAATGAAAACCTTTCTGGTAGAATGGTTGCTCCTTACGCGGGAATTACGACCACATTAAGTGCTGCCATAAATGACGCAACATCTGAGACTGTTTCGATCACCAATCTTAGCAATCTAGACATCAATATTGGTGACTATCTTGAGATAAATCAAGAAATAGTCAGAGTTAAGACAACTGTTTCCCCATCTGATAATTCACTTACCGTCTTTAGAGGTGTTCTTGGAACTAAAAGAAAAACTCACATAGACGATACAATTGTTAGAAAAGTTGAAGTATCTCCCACAGAACTTCGTAGACATTCTATTATCCGTGCCTCTGGACATACCTTTGAATATGTTGGTTTTGGTCCTGGTAACTACTCTACTGCTTTCCCCGATAAGCAAGATAGAGCAATTAGTGCTGCTGAAGAATTATTATCACAGTCTACGAAGAGAGATGGTGGTATTAACTTCTACTCTGGAATGAATGATAAAGGTATCTCTTTTGCCGGTAATAAAAAGTTAAGCACAATTACTGGTGAAGAAGAAATATTTGATACTCCTGTTCAAACTATTACTGGAGAAGATATTAGTAAGGCACCGTCACTTAATATTGTTGGTGCTACAGAAGGACTGTTTAGACGCTCCATTCGCGTTGAAGGTGGTGATGATAACAAGTCAGCATCTGAGTTTAATGGACCACTGATTGTTAACAATAAATTTACGGTCAATGCAGACTCTGAAACTAACAACCTCTTTATTCAAGGTGATGCTACTGTTTCTAGAAAGTATAGTGTTGGAATAGCTACTCCTGTACAAGCAGGAAACCCTGGTGATGTAATTTTCGATTCTGATCCAGATGAGGGTTCTTATGTTGGTTGGGTTTACTCCGTACAGAATGATTGGAAGAGATTTGGTGCAGTAAGTCTTAATAAAAACTCTAACACCATGATGTTTGATGGTGTTGGAATTGGAACTACAACAAATGGTAATAGCACACTTCTTGTTGGATCTGGTAGCACACAATTCTCTGTTGATGGCACTGGTGGAGTTGGTATTGGTTCTACAGCAAATGAATTTGCTCTTCGTGTTGTCGGTGAGTCAATATTCAGTGGATCAATTGTTGCTGCAGCATTTACCGGAGATGGTCGCGGATTAACTAACCTTGAAACTGACACTCTGTTTAAACAAGTTGGACAGGGAATTGGCACCGGTATCTATCCACTAGACCTTGTAAATGTTGGTTTCGGCACCACAGTTCCAAGACATTATCTTGAAGTTGGATACGTAGGCATGGGATCTACTTCCATGTTAGTCAACGGTGAAGCAAAATTCGTTGGATTTGTCACTTCTAAAGATGTATTCATCAGCGGTGGAACGACTGCTCTTGGTCAATATCATTTAGAAAACTTAACTTCTGGTGTTGTTCGAGCAACTTCTATTGGTATTGGATCAACATTTGTCTTACAATCGTTCCAAGTTGGTTCTTCAAATACTCTTGGAATATCTGATAATGGGCAGATATTCACTGTATCTGGTATTGGATCAGTCGGTGTAGGAACTACAAACGCTAGATCTAATTTAGATGTCATAGGACACACTAGATTAGAAACTTTATCTAGAAATGTAGACATTGTATCTCCAAGTTCTAATGTTGTTACAGTCGATCTTTCTTCCGCACAAAACTTTATTTGTACGGCAAGTGCTGATGTCAATCATTTCGTCTTAAATAATGCACCTCTTGGATCATCTGAGTTTACCTTAAGAATCGATCAAGATTCTACTGGAAATCACTATGCAGTTGTCGATCACTTCCAGACTGGAGCGGGAACCTCAATCCCAGTGTATTGGCCAGGTGGGGGAGTCTTACCAGGTGTAACAACTACAGCAAACAGATCAGACATCTTCGCATATCGAACATTCGATGGTGAAAATATATCTACCGCAGGACTTTATGCAGTCGTCGTCGGTCAAAACTTCTCTAATTGAGGTGAGTTGAATGTTTAACAAGCAAACGACTCTTGATTTAGGTGGACCCAAACTAGGGTTCACCACGGATCCTCAAAATTTATCAGTCAACACCGGAACGGGAGCAACTTTCTTTGCTATTGGAACAGCAACTTATGATGTAAATATTCCAGCACAATTTGCTACAAATACTGGAATTATTACATTTAGATGGTATGTTGATGATGCTCAAGTTTTTGATAATAATGTTTTTACAGGCACAGGGACTACAACTTTACAGATTGCTAATAACACTGTTGGAAAAACTGTTTTTTGTGAGGCAGATTATATTCCCAGTGCATATGGTCTACCTGGTGTTGCTGTAACTGTAGGTAGTGCTAGATCAACTGGTAATGCAATTAATGAACCTGTAAGATCTGCATCTGCTGTTTTAACAGTCACACCAGAAGTATCTATTGTAACTCAACCAGAGAGTGTAATTTTTGCGGTAGGAACAGCAGTTACTATTGGTGTTAATGCGAGTTTAAGTAACGACTCAGTAGAAGGATTTGGTTACCAGTGGTCGATTGGAGATACTGAATTAACTGATAGCACTGCCGATTTTGGAGATGCTAATCTTACTGTGTCAGGTTCAAATCAAAATATATTAACTATTACTGCTAATTCAATTGAAGCAACTACTAATTTGACAACTAAAGTTGTAGTTTCTAATCCAAATGCGTTTAATACACCCATCACATCTAATACTAAGAATTTAACAGTTATACCTGAAAGACCAATTATTAAAATTGAACAAATAACCAACTCAGGAACTGCAACATTATCTGAGCATAATCTTAATCCTAATGTAGATGGAGATATAACTTTTACTGACTCAACTTATCCAGCAAATCAAATATGCATTTATTCATCTGAGCAAAATTTATCACTTGAAATGGAACTTTTTGGAGCAAAAGGTTCTTCTTTTAATGAAGGAACTAATCAAAATAGTCAGTTTCCAGGTGGTAATACTGCAGCAGGAGAGGGTGGATATTCAAAAATACAATTTACCATGGACAAAAATGTTGAATATATCATTACAGGACTTTATGACCCTGTAAAGACACCTTTCCTTTATAGAAAATCAAATTTGATTGCATGTGTAGGAGGAGGTGGTGATGGTGGTCAACTTGGAGATGGCGGTGATGGTGGTGGTGTAAACATTGAAGGAGAAAATGGTTCAGGAGTTGATGCTGGTAATGGTGGAGTTGGTATCGATGCAGGAAATTTGACAGACAGTGGTATTTTTGGAACTCAATTTGAGTTTGGTGAAGGACAACCATTATATGCCGAGGATTCAAGATTCTCTTCAGGTGATACTGCTGGTGGTAGAAGTGTCAAATGTTCAAAAGGTATTTACTATAGGAATGAGGGATTTACATCATGTCAGGATGTTGGAACAGTAAAATTTAAGTTGTCTGATGGCACCGAGGTGTCAAACACTGGTGAGATTGAAAGAGGATTTAAAGCAGGATATAATATAATGGAGACTGGTGGAGACCATTCTACAGGTGATGGTGGTGATGGAGGTAGTGGTGCTACTGGAGGAGCTGCTGGAGGGTCTGGAGGCGGTGGTGGTGGTTCAGGATATCATGATGGTTCAGTCACTGTTGTTTCAACTCAACAAGGTGGTAGCACGGATGTAGCAAAAATTATAGTTAGACTTGTTGTTTGACTAAATAATAAAAATAGTTTAACGGGGGAGAGTGATCCCGAATGGCAGTAAATAAGAATTTTGTTGTCAAAAATGGTCTAGAAGTCAACACTAAACTTATTCGGGCAGATGCCACGAATAATAAGGTTGGCATCGGCACCTCCACCCCCGCGTATGAACTCCACGTACAAGGAGGGATTGGTGCTACGGATGTTCATGTCTCAGGCATGGCCACCATCCTCAATGAACTGAATGTTGGTCTTGGTGGAACTGTATTAACAGTTTTGGGAACCGGTAATCATTTTGTTGGTATTAATACCGTAAATCCGCAGTTTAGATTAGATGTCCGTTCTCCAGTCTCTACTGGACAAACGGCATTATATGTTTATGGTGACATGCGTGTCACAGGTGATATTGAACTTGATGATATTAATCTTGATGATGCAACCATTCAAAATCTAACTGTTACTGAAGCACTTAATGTTTCAAACAGTGGTCTTTCTACTTTTAGTGGTAGAGTAGACTTTAATGATAGTGTTGATATTGAGGATAACTTGATTGTTGCAGGTATTGCAACTGTCACTAAAGATCTTACAGTATCAAGTAATACGATTGTCGCGGGTTTTGCAACCGTTACCAAAGATATTACGGTATCAGGTAATGCAATTGTTGCAGGACTGACGACATTAACTGGAGCAGCAACATTATCAAACAATACCACAGTTGGTGGTACATTAAGTGTAACTCAAGCAACAACATTATCAAACACATTAGGTGTCACTGGTGCTTCTACACTTTCTAATAACTTAATTGTTGCTGGTTTATCAACATTCTCTGGTATTTCTACTTTTAGTAGTCGTGTTGGTATTACCACTGATTTTGTTGTAGATGGTAATACCACATTAACTGGTTTAACCACTGTTACTGGTAGTCTTACTGCCGCTAGTGATGTTAACGTATCCGGTGTTGTCACTGCTACTACATTTTTAGGTAATATCACAGGTATTGCTGCTACATTCTCTGGAAATGTTACAATTGGTGGAACACTTACTTATGAGGATGTAACCAACATTGACTCTGTTGGTATGATTACTGCTAGAGAGGGCATTCAAGTTCTCGCTGGTGGTATTAATGCTGTTGGAGTTGTAACTGCTACATCATTTGTTGGTGGGGGTCAAATTGGTGTTCGATCTGAAGGCACTTTTATTGGCACTGGCGTAACAATGGTTGATTTCAAATCATCAAGCGCAAATAACACTGTTGATTTTGATGCCACTGCAGGTATCGCGACAGTCACCGTAACAAGCGGTGTTTCTCTTGGACTCGCAATCGCTCTTGGCGGTTAATTAATAAATACACTTAACACATTAAGAAAAATGGCAGAAGCATTTTCAAATTCATTAACAAGAGCGGCGGGTATTGTTACTACAGCCACTGGCGGTTTAATCGGTATTTCCACTAATTTAATTACTGGCATTTCAACCACTGGTATTGGTGTCAGTGATTTGGTTGTAAATGCTAATTATATTGCTGGATCTAAAGTGACGATTATTGGTGTAAGTTCTGTCACCGTTGATAGGGATTCGACTAATACATCATCTACCACCAATCAATCGCTCAAGTTCCTTGGTCCAACAACATCATTTACATCTGCTGCAGCAACAAAAACAATTTTGATTGGTGGAACTTTTGCAAATAATACAGATAATTCTGTCAACTTAACCGTTGAGATAAGAGACTCAAGTGCTGGCGCATCTGCTGCGGTAGCAAGTAAGATACCTGTTCCCGCAGGAAGTTCTTTTGTTATTACTGATGTTGGTAAGACTCTTCTTGAGGGAACAGATGAGATAAGGGTATATTGTGATTCAAATAATGCAATCGACGTAAATCTCAGCCTTCTTACAGGAGTTAACTGATGGCAGATAAAACAGGATATATCGGCAGAAATCCAGGAGATTCTGCGGTTACAGTTGCTAGACAATTTTTTACTGCATCTGGTGTAACAACAGCATTTACTTTTGCATCTGGATATCTAACTGGATATCTTGATATCTATGTTGATGGTGTGAAGAAAAGAGTTGCTGATGAATTTACAGCAACTGATGGATCAACATTCGATGTGCTTCAGGGTGGAGTTGGTGCAGGAAGCACTGTAGAAGCTGTNGCATATAAAGCATTTAATGCCACTACTGTCTCTGGAGATATTACTGGTAATTTTGATGTATCTGGTAATACCACATTAGGGGGATCCCTTGATATTGTTGGTGGCACAACATTAACTAACTTAGTTGTTACTGGAATTTCAACTCTTGGAACAGGAACCACTGTTGGATTTGCCAATACTGCGTTTAATCTTGGCGGCACACCTAACATTAGTGTAGATTTACTTTCTGCTGTAGATATTAATGTCAGTGGTGCTGCAACAATTGGTGGTGTTTTAACATACGAAGATGTAACTAATATAGATTCAGTTGGTATTGTAACTGCCAGAAGTGGTGTAAATATCACAGCAAATGGTTTAGTTGTAAATGCCGGTGTAAGCACTTTGGCAGCAGATTTGTCAATTGC
>JGI24006J15134_10000700_pt1 | contig 20197 bp, 24 predicted proteins | sample LinPmetageLP53_FD_15134 | JGI IMG/M metagenome (IMG submission 15134)
GATTTTGTTTTTTTTTTTTTCATAGGTCTACCGACTTTTGATCCATACGTTCCTTTTCCTTGAGGCATACTTTAAAAAAGTATTACAAAATTATTTTGATTAAAATTTAAGTTTTTGATTAAACTTTTTTCTAAAAAGTATTATGAATAAAGAAGAATTGAAAGAATACCATAAAAATTATAGAAAGAATAATCCAGATAAAATAAAAAAATATAATGAAAAAAGTGCTGAAAAAATATTATGTGATTGTGGTTCTCGGTTAAGAAGAGATGGTTATCATCAACATCTAAAATCTACAAGACATTGTATTTATGTTAAAAGTTTAGTAAAAGATTTGTGTACCGTTCATACCAGTTGTTATAGTTCTAACGTGTTTGACAAAGTTATATAATAGTTTAGCACCTGTAGCAGGAGCAGTATAATCTAAATATAGAACAACCGCTTTGGTTACTAAATTTTCACTTGTACCAGCACCAGCTCCTAAAGCACGTCCCAAAAACCAAGAACCACTACGAGCAGTAGGAATAACACCTAAATCGGCGGTATTACCTTGATAAGTAATAAATTTAAGATTTCTTGGTAGAATATCACTAGATACTAACGCCTTTTCACATTCGTGTAAATGGAAAGCACCAATATACTTACCATATTCATATGGACGTTGTATTTCATCGGTACCTACTGGGCGTAAAGTTGGGAACGCTTCTCTTGTTAAGTCGACACGTCTATCAGGGCGTAGTTGATTATTTATAGAAAATTGGTACTGTGATGCCGACAGATATTGTCCACATAGAGCATTACTATTTCTCAATAATTCCAATCCTTCTTGTTGTACTGGTATTGATAAAATAGATTTTGCCCTTGTTAATTCAGCAGGTATAATATTACTAGAAGCAGTCACACCACCTGGTATAGCGTTTTGATAAGAAGTATAAGATATAATATCTTGTGAATAAGAACCTTGAGCAATCGCACGAGCAATATTTTGGACTACACTCACAGGGGGTACTACTTTAGGAATCACCAGACGTGGAGAGTTCCAAGAATAACCAGCAATTTGTCCAGTAATTAAAGCACCTTGTCCATTAGGGTTAGTAGACCACATCTGTAAAGTTCCATCAGCACTCGCACCAGTAACACAATTACCATCAAAAGTTAATTGAATAAAACCAGCATTNGCACCAGCACCGTCAGTACCAGNTGCAGATACCACACCTATCTTTGTAATAGTTCTGATATTCGCATCGGCATTTGTACCAGCAAACTGGACTTGTTGACCAATTCTATAGGGAAAATTACACACTTTGTTAATCGCTTCTTCACCTTCATTTATATGAGTCATATCTACTGCAGCACCATTACCGCCCATACCGCAATACTTAGCACGTGCAGCAACATAGGCAATCGATGCAATACCAGCAAGATTATTTAATGGGACAACTTCGGATTCACCACTTAATCGAAGGCATCTATTAGCATTTTCGAGTAAAAGATGGACTGAAAATGGTATAGCATTACAGGGAAAACTAGTACCATTTTGGAACATACCGCCCAATAATGGAAGACACACTTTACGAGTAATCTGTTTAGCACTATCTTCGGTTGCCTGAATACATAAGATCGCATCTCCAGCAGGTACTTCCGCTTCTAAATTAGGATTAGCAGAAGCAATACACGGTCTATTAGGAATAGCAAAAGGATTATCTAAAATCTGATAAGATTTAGCACAACCTTCCATACGAGTTCTTTTGTTCTCCATACCTTCATCACGAGTAGCATTATAATGTAACTGACTCATAATATTATAGGGATAGAGTTCTTCAATTTTTCTACCACTTTCACTTTGAATTCTCATAGTGTTAATCATAGATTGACAACCACTTACTACATCAGGTTGTAAAATCGGCATACTAGCGTTAACGGTATCCTGATTTGGTACACCTATTTGTACGTCAACTTCCACATAAGCATTACTTAAATCTGCGAACCCTACATCGCGTGGGACATCAAAAACTACTTCTTGATTTTCTGTAAATTGTAAACCATTCCTACAAGGGATTTTTATTATTTGTTGTCCAATATTCATTGCATCTGATTTAGGGGCAAACATTTTTATATATAGAACAAATAAAATAAATATAAAAAATAAATTTAAGTTTNTTTAATCTGCTTTTGGTTGAATTGGTGCTACATTAGTTGGTTTTATTTCTTTAATTTTTCCACTTGATGATATCATAGTATTCTGTTGTATTCTATTACCATTTTCATCATACATACTATATACTTCTATNGGTTCAGGTAGATCAGCACCCCATTTATACATCTTCATATTACGGAAATCACACCATAAGAATCCATACTTCTTAGATGTTGCTTCATTATAACAACGTAGAAAATTCTCTTCACCACCCATCATAGAATGAAGCTCTATTGTATCGTTTAATTGTTTAGTACTTGGTTGATAAAATACTATAGTTGCTGATATATTACTTCTTACTGTGGCAGGTAGAGACTTTATTGCTTGTAGTGAATAGACTAAAAGCATTTTTGCGTGTCTTACGATGGAAGTCATACGATTCATAATAGAATTTTGTCTAATAGCACCTAATACATCATCAAGAATAACTAATGATGGTTCACGTTCTTCTTTATCTAGAGACATAATATTATCTAAAATACCTTCCATAAGTGCTTCGGAATATTCTTCTTCTACCATATCACAGTAATCACAAAGATGAACATTAGTAATATCATTTCTTGCGGTTGGTGATATAAAATAAGTACCACCTGTAAATAAATCTCTTAAGAAATCTTGTCTTAAAAAAAGGTTAGATATGAGGTTTCCTTTTCCTGAACCAGGTGGAGCAAACATTGCTAAACAACCACCATTCTTAGACATTAGAGCTTCTAATGGTGCTGGAAGTTCTCTATCAAATGAAATAAAATCTTCTTCCTTTCTTACGCCATATATTTTATAATCCTTTTCTTGTTTAATTTTAGGGTTTTTTGTTTTTTTAGGCATTGCTATAACATATAGAAACAATTTATTTTGTTAAAACTTTTTTTAAAAGTTTAGTAGTTACCAAATAAATTAGTTAATTGTTTATTGACTTTAGAATTTTGACTATAACCTTGAGGTGCGTAGTGATTTACATTCTGTTGTTGTTGTGGATAATATGCTTGTGGATTTGCGAAATGGTTATAAGGTTCTTGTGGTGGTGGTATCGTTTCTCTTGCCTTTGGTTTTTGTGCTTTACGTTTTGTCATATAACTATCAATAGTTTTTTCCATTAACAAGGATAACCGATCTTCGTCCCATACTTCATTTTTTCTTGCTTGTTCTTGTGCTTCTGCTTTCATTTGGGCGGACATCTTTAATCGTACTTCATTTTCCATTTTCTTTTCCATTTTCTTTTCAACTGCTATTTCCTTTAGAGCTTTCTTCTCTGCTTTTTCTAAATCTCTTGCTTCTTTTAGTTCACGTCGTCTTGCTAAAGATCTCTGCTGTGCTATTTTTAGATTTGCTTTTTGTTTCTCGGACATTTGTCTTTTTGGTTTCCCTTTTTTATTTAATTCTACTTTAGTTTTCGGTTTCTCAAAGCATTCTTCTTCTGTTTTTTCTTGTTCTTCTTGTTCTTTTGACACCTCTACTTGTTCTTCTAACTGATCTTTGGATTCTTCTTTAGACTCTTCTATAGACATTTCCACTTGTTCTTCAGGTTGTTCATTAACCAATAACTCTTCACTGATAGGTAAAATACTCATAATTATATTATATGAAAATAAATTAAATTTGTACAATAAACTTTTGATTAAACTTTTCTTAAAAGTTATCGAGAATTTCTTGAATTTTATTTAAAACATCTATGGTTAAGTTTTTTTCCTTTATTGATTGTATCAACTTTTTTTTTATTGCTTTCTTTTGAAGTCCACCGCATAATTTACTATGAGCATTTAAGGAGTAAATTGGTTTCATTTTTTGCCCTTTATCATAAAATCGTTTATTACATTTATCACATTCTATAAAATTATATTTCTTTTCATTGCCTCTTTGAAAACCAATACATTGACGTTCGTGTACCATTACTTCTTTTAATGTACCAATGAATTTACAATCAGTATTATCAACATTACCACATTCTACCTTTTCATTTAAATTATATTTAATTTGCATATTGTTAATATGCTGTTCTAGTATTCTTACTTCTTTTATGCTTATACCATTTTCATCTCTACATTTCAAGTCATTCTTCATACTTAAAAAACAATTATATTGGTGGGTTTCGCTATCGATATGCCCTTCTTCATAGGAAGCATTATAGTCACCACAGTATTCACAATTATTCATTATTCTATATTATTATTTAATCTTTAAATGATTATTAGATTATTAACTTTTTTCTAATAATCTAATAATGAAACTTTTTCATAATTTCAATTTTGTTTTTTCATATAGTTTTGATTATTAGATTATTAACTTTTTTCTAATAATCTAATAATTATTATAGTCTTTATAGTAATCATTAAATAAATGGTATTTCTTTTATATTCAATATATATATAACTACAATGAACCAAGATATATATGCCCAGTTAGCACAAGATCAAGCAAACTATTCAGCACATCAAGAAAGGTTTAATAATGAACTACAAAATTTTGATATGGATAAACGAACACAACAAATAACCCAACAAGCAAGAGACTACGCTGGTGATGTCGCTAAAAAAGCAAGTGGAGCTTTGAGCAATCAACTTTTAGGACAAGATATTACACAGACAGTTGTAGAAGCATCGCCATTACTATATAAAGGCGGTAGATATTTTAGATCACGTGGAGTAAGTGGTGCGATGAGTGATGCCCAAACTGCCGTCAGTGGTGCAGCAAATTCAGTACGGAATGCGGTAACTGGTAGAGTTCAATCGGCAGTAGGAAATGCTACAAGACAAGCACAAGGAGTTGTACAAGGAGCAAAAGATAATATTAGTTCAGCATTAGGAAATGATGATGATGGACTACAACAAAGATTTAATACGTTAAAAAGTGAAAATTTTGGCGACCCTAATATTGCTAGAACTGGTGTTACTAACGAAGGTTTTGACGAATTTGGATTACCACCAGTATCAGATTCAGTTAGGAATTTAAAAAATATTCCTGAACAAGCATATAACCCTTTTCAAGGTAACTCTATACTAAGAGCAGGAGGTAGAGATATACCGACTGGAGTTCCATCAACAGGTACGTTTGGAGGTGATAGTTCTTTAGCACGAGCAGTTGGAGGAGCAGAAGAAAATGTACGTGGTGGATTACCTGATATATCTACACTATCAGGAGGACAATCCAACCGAGGCGTTTTGGGAATGGGCGGAGACCGCTATTCATTGAGACAGGGACAGTTAGTAGATAGAGAGTCAGGAAGACCAGCAAACTTCGAACCAACACGAGAACCACGTTCTACACAATTTAGTAGAGATGCCGATACCGACACTTTTAGGGGAACGCCTGAAGTAAGAGCAAATCTAGATAGAATACTTGGCGTTAATGAGAGAGAACAATTATCACAACAATCTATACCTGAATTTCAAAGACCAAACGTAGAACGAGCAACATTACCAAACGAAGGAGCATCAACAGTGGAAACAAATCCATATGTAGCACCTGAAGCACAAAGATATAATTTTAATAAAGTAGTAAGACCAAGACCACAAGAATCAGAGCTGGATCAGTTATCACCCATGCGTCAAACCGACCCACAAGTAGCAAATATAAGACCAAATGTACAAAGACAGATACCTGGACAAGCAGAAGCACCTGAAGTAACTGCACCACCCCCACCGCAATCGGTACAAGTGAGAAGTGGACAAGCACAAGCACCATCATCAGCACAGACCGCCCCTGACCCTGAACCACAACCATCAATAAGACCATCTCAACCTACAGCACAAGGTGGTTCATCACGTGGTGGAGTTGGGGAAGAAGAACAGTTACCTTCTTTTAGTAAACCAGTACAGCAGACACAAAAACCAACAAGTGAGTTAGATGAATTAGGTGATATAGCAAAAAAAGATGTTGCCCCAGCAATTGAAGGGGAAGTGGAATCAGGTGCAGCGGAATTGCCTGGGGTTGGAGAAGTTCTAATGGGAGTAACCGCTATTGGTGGATTGATTGGTGGTTTATTTGAACACCATTCAGAACAAAAAAAAGTAGAAAATATCGCCCCAGCTGCACCACCGCCACCAGTAGCACCACCTGCTGCAGGCGGAATGTCATTTGAAGTAGCACCAACTATAGACAGTACTAACTTTCATAATCAATAAAACAAAAACAAAATTGATTTACACTTTTTGATAAAAGTTTAAGCAAAAAAAAAGATGGTTGTATATATTGAAGATGTTGAATATGGTGTATTATATCTAGCACCCGTAGGTAAAAATTGGTATGTAAGTTTTGAAGAGAATGGTCATTCTTTCTATTATTTATTAAAAGATGATAGAAAAACAATTATAGAAGCAACTAAAACTATGCCAGACCACGTTTGGAAACAATTAGGGTTAGGTTAGAGTTCTTTAATGTCATCACCGCTACTTTCTTCATCTATAATTTCTAATTTACTTTCATTAAAATTGATTAAAGTTTCTGTTTTTACTTCTTTGATTGTACCATCATCATCTACATTATTTACTTTTAATAATCTAGTATAACCTTCTCTTAATAAATCTATATAAGATTGTAAACTCTCTAACTCTTTTAGTCTTCCTAATGTTTCACGCTTCTCATCTGTATCTAAAGTATCCCAAGTAAACTGACTCGCCATTTTTATAGTATATCTATAGAAAAAAAAATTAAAAAAATAACTTAATCAAAAGTAATAGTAAAATTTTTTTGTTTTTTTGCCTTTGATATAGGCATTCCACAAACCATTTTTTCATAGTTATACTTACTATATGCTCTAGTATTAAAATTAAATATGTCGTCGACAATCGCATCAAAACATTTACTATGATAGACACGATCGTCCCAATCATTTGATTTGGTAAATGTTCTCAATTTATAACCACATATTTTACATTTCTTACCAGTTTTAGGCATTTATATATATAAACAAGAAAATATTTTAGTATGGACGAAGATGAGAACTAATCTCGGCATCTCTATCTCTTGTACGGACGTGGAATTCTAAAGCAAGTGTACCATCTATATTATTAATAGTCTTTCTTTCATTTGTTTGAAAATCTTTATAAGATATTTCTATATTAAGTTGATTAACCGAAAAGGCATTAGGATTATTTAATGGACGGTACACAGGCGTATAAGGTTCATATTGCATTACCCAATCAATATTTTTATTGACGTTGTTAGGTTGAGGCGTTGGTATTGTACCTACAATTCTATTTAATCCTTCTTCAATAAAACTACCAGTCGCATTATTCGCATTTGGTTCAGAACCATTAAAATTTTTAAGATTTACATTTGTTATTCTTACTTCTAACTGTCTTGGAAGATTTGTTATACCACCATTCAATACAAGGCAATTACCAGCATTATAACCATAATCACTAAGTAAATTATTTGGAGCAATTTTATACTTACAGTCTTTTGATAATACTTGTAAATCTTTTGTCCATCTAAGCATTAAAGCGTTATTTGATGGTTGCTCACCCATAATACTTACTGGTTGATTTAACTCATCTTCTACATATTTATTTAATCCTAAGACATTAAAAAATCTATCAATAGCAGTTAATTCTTCTGTATAGGTAAATGCTTCATTTGATAAATTCACCGCAATTTGTCCTTGAAAAGACACACCATTATCATCTTGTAGCATATCAGATTGTGATAAACTATCATTTGTCATAGGTATATGTTCAATATTATTGACTTGATGTCCATCGCCATCTGCAGCAACAACAAAATGAATACCTACGTGGGCATTACTGGGACCTGTAAAAGAACTTTCATATATTAAACTAGCATCACTTCTAGCAACACCAGTAGCAGATTTATAGATAAGTACTCGAAATTTATTTGAACTGGGTCCTACTAAACCATCTCTTTGAACTGCTATAAAAAAATTGTCAGTATTAGTGAATGTATCTATTGCGAACTGTTGTGGATAATATGTTCCTTGATCATACACTCGTACCGTATTAAGAGAAAACTCCAATCCAACATCTAGAAGTCCAGGTGGATCGGCAAAGGCATTAGTGAGAACCGCACCCTGACTAACTGCTGATAAGTTAAATTTGACACCAACATAGCAATTGTTTGAACCATCACCTATTACACGTGTATTTTTATTAAACTGATAATGTCCACCATTAGGGTCTATTGTATTCTCAAAATCATAATATAAACAGTCGAAACTCTTAACACCACCTGCGTGTCCAGCAGAGGTTATATCGGTAGTTGCTCCACCACCAAAACCAAAGTTATTCACTGTTGCTACATTTGTTGAACCAGCTTGGAGACCTTGTATAGCAACCACCCCTGGATCATAAACAGAAGTAAACCCATAATTGACACTTGTAACTGGCGTTGATTGAATTTGGTCACCCCCAACATTACTTACTCGTTGGTTAAAAATTTCAGTTTCATTTCTTTCATATCTAACACTGGGTCTAATTTTATGAAAAAGATATTTAGCGTCAATCATATCCGATAGTGCTTCTTGGAAAGACACTTTACGTTGGGTATTTGTTGCTGCAGCAGACATTTCTTTATATGGATTATTTAAAAAGAAAACAAAATTACCATCAAAAAACTCATTTTCTGTAACACCCTCAGTTTGTTCTAATCCACCTGTTATACCTGCCCAAGCAGTATATAAATCTCTCCAAGTATAGTCTTTAAAAATACCATCAATTGTAGTTTCTAACCAAGTAGTCGTTCTACCACCACCTGGGATTGCTGGAACTTTTAATTCTTGTTGTGTTAGAACTGGAACAGTTAAATTACCTTTTACTAAAGAAATCTCGGCATTTTTTGGAAACACTAATGGTTCACTAAAATAATTACTGAATTCACATTTATCACTTTTACAGATAATATTTAAGTTAGACATACTTTACAATAGACTTTTAAAAAAAGTTTTGTTAAAATTTAACCTTTTAGATTTGTTAAAACTTTTCGAAAGTTTAATATATATTATCTTTTTATATTATGAATAAGGGTGGTTGCGAAACAGGACGTAAATCTGAACCTAAAGGTGGTTGTAAAATCGGTAAGAAAAATAAAAAAAATAAACAACCAAAGAAGAAAATAAAATTTAATGTTATAAGTAAAGCAGAAGAAGCAAGAACTAATGCTAAAGCAATGAACTTTATGAGAGATATACAAACAAAAGGCGATGTAGCAAGTTCTAATGTAAGAAAAACTGCCCCCTATAAATTTACTGCTAATGAAATAATAAATGATAATTTAAGAACTGGTGTGTTGCCGTCAAATGCTAATCAAATGGATTTTTTTGATTTAATGCAGTTATTACCAAAAGATGTAAAAAAAAATATAGGCGGACAAGTACTAGGTGATACTTTAAGAACTGGTGTGTTGCCGTCAAATGCTAATCAAATGGATTTTTTTGATTTAATGAATTTATTACCAAAAGATGTAAAAAAAAATATAGGCGGACAAGTACTAGGTGATATAGGTGAAGGCGAATATGAAGATAGATTAGAAGAAGAAGAAAAAAGAAAAGAAAAACAAAGAGATATAAAATTTTCTAGGAAAGTATTTGGAAGTGATGAACCCTATAATTTACCTACAGAATTAAAGGCAAATAAAATAATGGAAGCTCTAGAAGAGTCTATAAATACTATGGACGAGGAAGAGTTAGGGGATTTATTTGGTACTAACGATAAAAGTATATGGGCAGAAAATTTTAGTTCTATGACTAGTTCAATATATGATGCAGCAAAAAATGCTCGATATGGAGATAGTATGGAACTTTTTATAGATAGTTTAAATAAGTTTTCAAATAATAAAGGTGGAAGTATGTTTAGCAACGATTCTGGTTCATCAGGATATTCGTTACCTGATGATTTAGGCGATTTATTCCAAAACTATTGGGAAAATCCAACATCGGATTACAATCTTAATTATACCAAAGATGATTTTCTTAATCAAAGAATAGATGTACCTGATGCCCTACTAGATATACTTAGGTACGAAAACTTCGATGAAGACGATGAATACTAATTTAAGTTATTATAAAATACTACGGTATACCGATTATTTTCCCAAGGGGCAACAAAGTGGTAGAGTTCTGAACCATTGAATCCAATAGGGTTATTTTTTATTTTATGAAAAGATACTGTCCCATTTGCGTTTTCTACACAACATTGTCCACCAGTATAATCACCTAAACCTACAATCCAAGATGTACCAATATTATTAGCATCTTTATGCCTAGAACATTTAAAGTTTTTATTGATAGTCACAGAAGTCCATATAAAATCTTTAGGTAAATGAAAATACGAAAATTCATCAAGATAGTCTTGGAAATCAGGATAGTTTGTTTTTAATTTAGTATTATAATATCCTTTATGTTCTTCTGATTTTTCTCTGCTTTTTAAATTACTATATCTATGCCATTTAGTTATTCCATATACATCTGACGTAGGTGCTTTTCCTGTAGGATTTAATGTTTTTCTGTTTGTTGCTTTATGGAGTTTCATTTGAGTGATTTGTTCCAGTAAGAGTTCACAATCACACTCTAAATCACCAGTTAAATAACTCATTGGTTTAATAGTAGAAAATAATTTATTTGTTTTATTTAATGGATACTAAAATAGTTATTCCTTCTTTGAGTAGAGCTAAAATTCTCAAAGAAAGAACAATTAACTTATTAAAAGATCACGATAAAAATAATATCTATATCTTTGTTATAGAAGATGAATACGATGAGTATAAAAAAGAATTACCTGACTATAATATTATTGTTGGTAAGTTAGGCAATTTAGAACAAAAGAAATTTATAAGCAATTATTTCGACGAAGATGAAATCCTATTGTTTTTAGATGATGATATTAAATCATTTTATAAAAAAGTTGGTTCAAAGTTACAACCTATAAGTAGTAGTACGATGATTTATCAAGCACGAACGATGATGAATAAATTTAAAGCAGATTTAGTCGGTATATATCCAGCAAAAAATCCATTTTTTATGAGGGGAAAGGTACGACAAGGACTATCGTTTTGTATTGGACAATTTCAATTATTAAAAAATAAAAAAGAATTATTCAACGAAAGTAAATATAAAATATTAGAAGACTATGAAAGGTCTATATTGTATTTTATACATTATAAAAGTATTCGACTAGATAATTATAGTTTAGATGCTGACTACTCAAAACTGCCTGGTGGATACCAATCAGCATCCCAAATAAGAACACCTGCTCTAAAATCTCAAGAACTATCTCTGTTTTTTGAGACATATAAAGACTATTGTTTTTTAAAACAGAAAAAAAACGGTAAAGATATTGTATTTAAATCGTTGTATAGTAAAGATCCCAAAGTCGTACAGATGCTTTGGATAGATAAAAATAAAAATGACATCTTTAATTTAGCAATTAAATCTTGGATTTATCACGGATACCAAGTTCATTTATATACTGATAATCTAAATATGATAGATGATAAAAATGTTTTGAGTATTGATTATAAAACAATAATGGATAAACCTATAGACGAAATACTACATTTTGCCGATTTATTTCGGTATAAATTGTTATATGAAAAAGGAGGGTTGTGGGCAGACTCGGATATGGTCTTAATCAATGACTATGACTTTAGCAAAGAAGAAATTATTATCAGTAGTGAACATACATTTAAGACTGGAGCTTTTAAAAGTAAAGCAGATTATAAACCAAACATTGGTATATTAAAATTTCCACCGAGAAGTAGTTTTTTATATGAAGTTATCAATCAAGTAGAAAACAGAACTCTAAACAAGGTAGATGAATGTGAATTTATGAAAGTATTTCAGAAACAATTAAATAAAAGGAAATATATTGAAATGAAAAAATATATCAAAAAACCTATGTTTAGTTGTCCGCTACCTTGGTGGGATTTTACCGAAGCGTACAAGGATATATCAGTCTATAGCATAAAATATGGTGTAATGCCACCGACAAAGTCTATGATACTAGAAACCAGTTGTTGTTTACATTTATGGAATAATTTTAGTAATAATAAAAAAAAAATTGATTTTAAGAATGCCGAACCAAATTCTATATATAGTATTTTAAAAAACAAATATGAGTGAAAAAAAAAGCACTACTTACAAGAAGTTTTTAGATGGTCTAAAAGAGTTGGACATATGTGAAAAAGAATTAAATAAATTTTGGAAATATGTAGGTGGGTTTGCAGCTGGTTGTGTTGATGAAACAGCACTACACATAGAAGCATATAACGAAGATTGTAGGTTAAGAAATATATATTATAGAATAATGGGACACCACTTACCCCAAGAAATTAGTGATGATGCCCAAGAAAAATGTATCTGCGATACAGACATCAAATATAACCATATTCTTATAAATTGGGATTTATGGGAAAAAGAGGGTGAAATAGACTATATTATCATTGGTAGTAAATGTTGTAGAAGTTTCACGGAAAATGGTATTGTTGTTAGTTTACCTTGTAAAAAAGCAGGTTGTCCAAATTTTCATAAAAATAAAAAAGTTGAATATTGCAATGATTGTAGAACTGACAAAGATAGACATTGTAAATATTTTAAGTGTAAAAATAAAATAACACAACCTAGACTTCAATATTGTAGTGTATATTGTAAAAAAAGAAATAATATAAAAAACTTTTTTTAAAAGTTTAGAAGTATTTGAAGTCTTTATTTGGGGTCATATAATCNTTACCGTATTGCCTTTGTAAAATAGACATTCTTTCTTTTAGTTTAGGTACGATTACTTCAACGCCTTGTAAAGTAAAGTATTCTAATTCATTTAATTCTGTTTTATAAAAAAAAATATTATCCCAATTATCAATTGTATATTTATCGCCACGGTCGATTAAATAAAATATATCTATATTGTGATCAGTGTGTTTATTTTGTATTCTATTAACATCATAAGACATAGCAGAGAGCATTATTATTTCTCTTCTTCCACAACCTGGGTTTGCTAATTTCATACAACTCATATATTCTTTCCAAGCATTCTTTTTTGTATAATTAAAAGTGGGGTCATAGACTTTATCATTTAAATAATATTTTTCTATTTTCAATTTGTTTTCTCTTAATATATCTAAATCTATTTTTGTTTCAGGATATAGATATATATCAATATCATTATCATACTCTATCAATTTACCTTCACGGTGGATACCGAGTAAAGCACCATCACCTACAAACCAATCGCCTGAAATTGCTAATTTTAATCTATCTAGAACCGATAGTAAAGCAGACATTATATATATCTAAGAAAATATTTCATCTTTAGATTTTATTTCTAAATGAATATGCGTATCGCCAATTAAATCTGTCACTTCAATCATCGCACCATTTGCTATTCTGATATGTAGTTCATTGATAGGTATATCACCAGCATTATTTAATGGAATCCAAATTTTATGCTTGGGTACAATGTTAATAAGTTCAATCTCACCTTTATTCGTATTTAATGTTTCATTATGTAAAACTTCCAATATAGACTTACAAAGATTACGTGTTCTTCCATTGAACGTTCGATGAGGTAGATTTTCAATACATATATTATAGATTTGTTCTCGAATATTTAATCCTTCGTTAATTTCGTTTCCTGCTTCGTCAACAATACCATCAGTATTATTATAACTTGTTGGAGTTACACTTAAAAAGGCAAAAGTAGGGTCACCATTTAATAGTTCTAAAGATGGAACATTTCCTATAACAAGTGGGTTTGTGGTTGCACGCAGATCTTCAGTAAATATACCAAAATTTCCCAAATCACCTTGGTTAATACTTAATAATTCTTGGTCATTCATATTAGTTAATTTTGTAGTAAAATTATGCTGCATTGCTAAAGAACCAAATTGAACCCAGTTTGTTTGGACAGGATTTACACCATCACTTTTTCTTATTACTGGGGTAAATCGTTGGTCTGCTGATAGATCACTCATAGGTTTTAAAGTGAGTAATGTTGGTTCTGAATCAGTCCAAACAACATTATTATTATTATTAAAATACCAAGTATCCGTTTTAACAGCACCAGCATTAGCAGTGATTACCGAACCAGCTGCAATATCACTATGAATATCACGCCAATCTGCCCAAGTCGTAGGTATAGTTTCCGCTAAATTTTTTTGTGACATTCTAAAATCCCAAATAGCACCATTCATTCGTTCTTCAGGGGTATTTATATCAAAAGTTGGTTCAATACGCCCACCTAAATACCGTAAATTGGGTAGACGTCCATTTGTTCCACTTGTATTACCTGTTCCAGCGTAAAAATTACCATCTTCGTCTGTGATGAGTACCGATATTGCGGAATTTTGTATTCCAGCACTTCCGATCGATATGGTATAACTTTTTAAAAAAGCAAAGTTAGGCATTGCAGCACCAGTTCCATCAGTTAATGGCGTAATAGTAACTGTTCCACTACTAAAATCTTCTACAATAACGGTATTTGTTCCTTCTGTGATTGCAGCAATATGTCCAGCATTGGCACCACCACCTGATGAGGTTTCGCCACCCATTAGACAATGTGTTAAACCTGTTCCATCGTTGACTAATTGAAAACTAAGAGTATACATTGTAGGTAAAGAACTTTCAATAGCATCGAATTCTGTAGCACCTAATCTTACAACTTGATTTTGTATTCCGCCAGTGTATCTTCGTAAATATAAAGCACCTTGATTAGGCATTATAGAATTAAAATCAACAACGTCACTAACTGGAAGTAAAGCAATATCATTGTTTCCAACAATTGTAGTTTGAACTCTATGAAAATTTGTACCATTGCCTGTGAGTGTTGAACCATAAGCAAGTCGACTTCCCATAATATTAGTATTAACGTTTCCTGCTAAATACTGTGTTGAACCACAGGGAGAATCTACTTGATAAGATAAATGATTAGTACAATTAAGCTCTACTGGTAAAGTACCTGGACTCACTGATGCTGTAAAATCTAAGGGTATCCAAGCGGTTTGATAATTAGTATTAGTGCTTACATTTACTTTAACATCAAAAAGAATACTATTAGGACGTTGACTTGGAATAAATTTAAAGGTATCACCTGGATTAAAATTTTTCACGTCCCAAGTGTGTACTGTGTCATCATTTTTTCTGCTTGTTAGTGTTGCTTGTCCAGTACTTGCTAGAGATAACTTTACAATATAGTCTTGTTCTAAATCTGCTAAATTTATAGTACTTATGTTTCCTGTAGTAGCATTACCAACATATCTTACATTATTATAGATATAATACTCACCATATGAACCACCATCACCTACACTAAAAGTTTGTGAACCATTTACTCTTCTCATCTCAAAACCATATCTATCAGGCATATTAGTGGGTTCTTGATAAATTGTTGCAGCGGTTGGTGCACGTCCTGCAGCGAGAAAGTCATAATTGTTAGCAAGAATACCACCTATAGCATTTACTTTATCACGTGCTGCAGCAACCTGATCACCATAAATTTTTAGTTCTGCATCTGGTACGGCAGTTGTATCTTGTCCAACTAATGGCGAAAGGTAGTTGTATTTAGAACCATTATACTCTATATTATAATCAGTTTCCGTCATTTCATTATAATGTACTTCAAAATGTACTTTTAATCCATCGGCATCGTCATTAGGATTAAGTTTTATAGTATATTGATTAGATAATGGTGCTATTAAGGCGTTCATTGTATCGCATAGAGATTGTAGTGTATAGTCACCTTCAGGTACAGTGAGTGGACTACTGGTACCATTGTAGGTTGCTTGAAAAATAAATTGAAAACTTTGGACAGTTCCTAGATTATATCCAGTATCTTCCGTTTCGAACCCAGCTCCAGTACAACATATATAGGATTGAGGTTTTATAACAATTGAGTCACTAAATGAGTTAATAAAATTACTATTACTTGCTTCCTGATTAGAATTCAAAGTTATATACATTTTTTATATAATAGTAATATATAAATGTCGTTAAAGAAATTTAAACCTGTAGAGGGAAAATTGCTACACACAACCGCAGATTGGAGTATAAGAAAAGGTAAAAAAGAAGAGTTCACTGAAAGTGGTTATGCTATTGGATTTGGTCGTCCTTGGGAATTCCAACACGTCAAAGACTTAGGTACTGTCCCTGGTAAACCTAAGTATGTAAAAGAAAAAGTATTTGATGTAAAAGAAGATGGTAAACCATTTGTAAAGAAAAAAGAACCACCTAATTGGAAGAAGAAAAAACCATATATGATCAATGAAAAAGGTGCTAAAGAATATGATTACCATTAAACTTGTTCTTTAGGTTTTTCGGCAATACGAACAGATTTGCGTACTTTATTTTCTACAAGTCTATTGGTACGATTTTCAATTGGTTTGCTATCACGAAGATAAACAGTTCTTAAAGTAGTTAATATATCCTCTTTATTATAGAGAGATATAATTCTACGAATTTCCTCACAAGTAGAACAATGAGATTGGAAAAAGACATATTCATCACACTGGTGACGGCACAGAGAACATTGGAATATCATTTTTATTTATTATACTATCTTCTTTTATTTTAATTATATCTAAATTTAAAGATGGATAATATATTTTTGATTTTTGTAAAAAGTTATTCCTACATATTATAGCATCTTCTAATGTTTTTCTTTTTGTATTTAAAACATATTTACCTTTTTGAGATACTTTAATATAATAATATGGTTTTTTATTTTTAGGTTGATAATAACCTATATGTATATGTCCAGTTTGACTATTTCTATTTATTTTTCTATCCATTTTTAAATTACAAGAACGACATAGTACATATCTAAAATTACCAGTTTTATGACAATGATCTAAACACTTATCTTTAGAGTTTTTAAATTCGGTATTACATATCTCACAATTTTGAAGTTGTATATATTTGTTATAGAGAGCATCATAATTATGATGTTTTACACCACGAATTTTCCAAGATAAAAAACAATTTGTTTTGTGATATTTTGGAAGTTCAAAAAGCATAGATATAATAATATTATATTTTTTTTTTCTATTTTATACCCACTAAATAGATAATAAAAGATAGTCATCGCCCTTTAAGTGCTTATATGTGTAAAAATTATTAGTAGTCCAATTTTCTAATTTTAAAATATTTATTTTAAATCTGTTTGTTTCTAAAAAAATAGCTGGTCTGAATTCAGATATAGTATTCTTTGCTCCTTCTAATACTTTCCATTCGTGTTTTTCCACATCGATCTTAATCATATCACATTTAGTTAAGTTAAGAGAGTCTATAGTAATAGTTTGTACCATTTGGTATTTCTTAAAATTTCTTTTAGGAAGCGTTTTTCGTTTATGATGGACACATAGTTGAGAAGAACCATCGAAGTCTGTACCTAATATAGTTTCAGTATTTTTATCACTCACTGCTTTGTTTATTATCTCTACATTATCTAAATCATTTGTATTACACATCAATCCAAGACAGGTATGTGGTTCGCTACAAGGTTCAAAACTGTATACTTTACCTAATGTAGCAAGACAACTAAAGAGACTTGTATGAGTACCTATAAAAGCACCAATATCCAATATTACATCTGTAGGTTGTATCATATCTTTATAGACATCATATAATTTCTTTTCCCATATCTTTTTGTTCTTTACCGCTCTCACTACAGCACTGCCCTCGTTATCATAATAAAAGTATTGTATCTGTTTGTTTATTGGAGAAGGTATATCTATAATAGATTGTTTAATGTTCATATCCATTATGTTAGATATTATTATTAGATTATTGAATTTATTTTAATAATATCATAATTATAATTTTTTAATATTTCAATTTTGTTTTTTTATAAAGTTTTGATTATTAGATTATTAGAAAAAAGTTAATAATATAATAATCCTGACTATAGATTGTAGTATAGATAAATCCATTATGTATAGAAACGATTAGAACAAAATTGATTTGAGATTTTCTTTTTACAGAGAAGTATATTCACTATGTCTACTATTCAACTCGATGATACATTTCCTATTACTTGGTACATTTGTGATGAAGATGTAGAAAGGTATAAGGAATTCTTTACCAATGTACCTACTACTTTGGATCCTAACATTCTAATTGATGGGATGAAGGATTCTGACTTTAGATACTATTGTGAGATGATGTTTGGAAAGTTGGACGATGCTGACAATGTTTTGGAACTATCTGAAAAGGTTATGGAATATATTTATCAGTTTGCTTGGGAAATTGGTGATCAAGATGTAGAAAGGTATAAGTACCTTAGACAGGTACAAAAATTCCTATTGACTGTAATTGATATTTATGTTTTAATGGGAAAAGCGAATTTTCGAGGTATTCAGGTAAGTTCTCTATTAGTAGGTAAAGAAGATCCAAGTATCGAAATAAAAATTGATAAGAGATTTGAATAGATATGTAGGTAGAGGGTATTGAATAAAAATCTTTTTTATTTGTAGTGACGTGTAGTGTAGTGTAGTGTAGTCTATTGTTTCTATAGAACAAAATTGATTTGAGATTTTGCTTTGATGTACAGGCATATCGCTACAATGACTACAATGTATACAATGAAACACAACTCTACGTGCAACACTTCCCGTGGTTCAGTCAATCCACTTGAACTCACGGAACCTCCACGAAAAAAAAACTTTAATTGTGAATTGTGCTACAAAAAAACCGTTATGGCGTTTCAAAAGAGTCCATACTACATTCCTAAAGCATTAAGAGATCCCCCACCAGCACCAGAAAAACCACAAAGACGTGATGATGAAACAGTAAAACAATACCGTAAAAGATATTGTAGATGGAATAGTTATTGGTCAAGACACGACCCTCGTGTTGTAAAAAGTCAGTCTGCCGAACATCAGTGTAGTGAGAGATATGGTATACCACCTGAAAAAAAACCAAAATACGGTGATTATGAAACAAGAAGCGAATTTAGTAATGCCTATGGTAGATGGTATAGTTATTATAGGATACGAGGTAGAGAAGATGTTTTGAGTCAGGCAAAAAGAGTAAATAGGAAAATGAAATTCATTGTGAAACCAGTACCAGCTCCAAGACTGGATTTGCTTCCACCTCCACCAGCAGAGTGGTTGTTGTAGTGTAGAGAGTATTGAATACAAAATCTTTTTTATTTGTAGTGTAGAGTTGTCTATTGTTTCTATAGAACAAAATTGATTTGAGATTTTGCCTTGATGTTCAGGCATATCTGATACTCAAAACACTACAATGAATACTGGTAATTACGAACAGATTTATATTTCCAATGGACTAGGTGGACTTTTCATCTTTGGTAGAGTACCGATGGACGAAGACAACGACATTGAAGAATGGTTTGAAGAGAATAATGTAGCAACAATGGTAGGTACTAATTATAGTAGTTGTCAATGGGGTGTCTATAGTGTTGGGATTGATGTGAGTAGGCATTATGACTATATTGAAGAGACTGGTGAATGGATTAAAAAGGTGGCGTATCAACTGTAGTCTATTGAGTCTATAGAACAAAATTGATTTGAGATTTTGCTTTGATGTTCAGGCATAACGCTACTCAATCGAAAAAAAGATGTGTCTAATGGAAAGAAGACAATATTGTCACTACTGTTATTATGAAGATTCAGCAAAGAGGACAATGGAAAAGACTGACGATGGTATAGATAGTTTAAATGATGGGGATTATCTAAGGTTGATGGATTTTTCAAAAAGACTGTATGAAAAAACTGAAAGAGACCATAAGAAAAACGGTTGTGTTGACCATACAAAAGAAGAATATGAGGAGGAGGTAAGTCGAGTGATTCGGGGAGGCGAGGTTGAAGTAGAGGAATTTGTTTGGAATGGTGTTACCTATTTGAAGAGTGTACAACAATTACTTGGTTGTTATTGGTTGTATGACCGTGAAACGCATATTATGGTTGGACGTATAAACAATGGACAAGTAATAATATACTAATTATTTGTAGAAATAAAAAATAACTGAAATTTTAAAAAAAGATTATTACCAAAGAATATAGTTAGTGAGTATTGTATTAAGATCTGTTATAGAATCTTCTTAA
>JGI24006J15134_10000705_pt1 | contig 20117 bp, 22 predicted proteins | sample LinPmetageLP53_FD_15134 | JGI IMG/M metagenome (IMG submission 15134)
ATTATGCGTCAAAACCTAACTGACGGGACGGATAATATGATTAAAGTTTTTAATGATTTCCAAACCACATATGCAGACAAGGTGGCTAGAGCACAGGGTGGCAATGATGAGTTAGGAGAAAGCCAAAGGCTTGAGTCGTGGGCTTTTGAGCAGGTGCAAAGTTTCTTTAACTTCGATGAGTCAGGATTTCTAGTAAACCCTGAGACCTCGAGTGTTAGTATAGGCAAGCTTGACCCCGAAGGCAGACTAATAGCCGACCCTAACTCTTTGGTGAGTGCTTCTACCTTTAACTCTTTAGTTTTGTTTAATGCTGACAAGTACGATTTAGAGGCAGCTTCAACAACTTATGTAGACAAGCTAGGTACATGGGATAAAATTGCTCGAAGGATAGGTGGTGATGAAGCAAAAGGTCTTATTACGCAGATGCGTACTAATGGGTGGGACAAAGAATTAACCACCGAAGAAATTAAACAATTGGGACTGTCTGTTGAAGAGGGCGAGGCATTTAATATATACCTTGCCGGAGAAGATTTGTTTCTAAGCGACATAATGTCTAACCCTTATCACACCTCGTCTATCCTTACCAACTCTCTTGGTGTTTATAATGGAGAGGGACAAGGTAGTGGAGAGGTTTTTACGTTTACAAGAAATAAAGATGAGGCGGGAGGAAATATGATTTATGTTAACCAAGACAATCCCGGGGCAATGCCTAATCCTGAGTACTCGGAGGAACAAGAGGAGCTTGTACGAGAAGCTATACGTGCAAGCGTGCGTAGTAAGGTGGACGTAGAGGTGGTTTCTACACAGGTGGTGGATGACGATACTACTAGAGCACCTACGCCTTCTGAGACGAAGAGTGCAGATACCGCACAAACAAACAGAGATATTATGGGCCAATGGGCGCAAGTAGGATACGGTACACAGCAAGAAAAAGTATCGGCTATGCAGGGTATCATAGCTAGTGATTTGGTATCAGATAGAGGTATTGATGATGTAAACTTTACAACAAATGCAGATGGGGGTGTAACTATTGATTTCATATCTAGTGACCCTGCTTTCCAACGTGAGGCGATTACGCTTCCTCCAAACTTTACGGAGCAACAGTGGAACAATGTAGGTGCGGAACTTTTGGGTATAACGGGACAACAAGCAATAGACTTTGCGGCAGGCTCATATACAGGTAGAGACGGAGAGAGGCTTGACCTTATAAGGACGGATTTCCCTACCGGAAATATAGGCGCAAGAGGGACGGAAGCATCTCCTACCCAAGTAGGTGTAGCTACAATACAGAATAAGGTAACCGACAATATGTTTTTGAACCAAAACAGCAATGTTACTGTAAATAAACTTGAAGCATTGTTTTCAGGAGTTCCTAATATTAGGATTACAGGGGGGACATTGCGTAACAGTGTAACAATTAAGAACACTAAAACAGGAGCTGAGGTTTCAGTAAACTCCAATCAGAATAATGATGATGCTGCAGCAAGAGATGCTAATGCAGTAAGAGTGTTTTTACAGGGACAGTTTGCAGCCCTATCTGATTTGGAACAATCCAACTTCAATACGGTTAACGCAGCCTCAGGAACAAGCGCGGGAGTAGATTACAGTAGTAAATAATATAGAGATGGACGAAGAAGTATTACAGGACTTGTTTGACAGGGCTGTTGCCCAAGGATACCCTAAATCTATCGAGGAGTTTAGTGTGTTACTAAGTAGTGACGAAGAAGTTCTTAATGACAACTTCGTTTACGTTAAAGAAAAGGGATACCCTAAATCTATAGAAGAGTTTGCGCAGCTTGTAGGCGCGAAAAAAAAAGAAGAAGTTATCGCAGACGATACGGTATCAGTATCGGAAGATGGTTCTGTGGTTGCACAGCAAGAGGAGGTAGTTGAAGTTGCACAGCCTCAACAGCCTGTGGTTGCTGAGGATACTCAATCGTTTAGTATTGACGGTGTAGAGGTTAGTCAAGAAGAGTTTGAGGAGTACGAGTTAAATCAAAAATATCCTAATCAAGTAACGTCAGATGTAGACCTCATGTTTCCCGAAGAGGAAACACCTATTGCGGAAGAGTCTTTTACTATTGATGGTATAGAGGTTACTAAAGAGGAGTTTGATAAATATAGTGAGGCGACTAAAGACTTTACTACCGACGAGGAATATGAAGAGTATAAGCGCTTGAATCCTATAGGGGCTCAGAGTTCTACTCCACTCATGTTTAATGTGATTCAAGGTCGTGATACTAGGGCGTCAGATTATGAAGACCCAACTATGGGCTTAGGGATGTATCCTGACGACGTTACACTTGAGAGGGCGTACGCACAACAAAAAGCTGATTGGGAATATACTACCTCACTTGATAATGAAAGACCATCAGCTGAAGTTGCAGCAGCTATAGATGAAGTGTATGGAGGTACATTATTGGAAGAGACAAGCACTGACTCTTTCGAGAGGTTGCTTTCTAATATTGATAGTGAGCTTATTGATTACAGCGAAGAGTATGTAGTCCCAAAGCTTAATGAGCAATTTAGAAATTACGGATTTTCTTTTGAAGAAACATGGTATCCCGGGGATGCTATGTATGTAACTGCTCCTGACGGAGTTACTACTCAATATATAGACCTCGATACTTTCTCAGACTCAGGTGATGAAAGTCAAGCAAAAATATTAAAAGATTTTTTAATAAATAATAAACCCGCCTCTTTTCAGGAGGCAAGAGAGAGGGTAGTACTTGATGAGGAAGAAATAAAAGCTACGGTAAAGATTTTTAATTCAGAGTCAGAAGCTTTTAAAAATAAGACCAACGATTTTATGGCTCGCTATGTAGCTAATCAAGAAGCAATAGAGGCGTTGGAAACCGGTAGTTTCCCGGGCGCTGAAAACCAAGCTCAACGCGAGGCTGATTACCTAGCTGCTATGACTACGCAAGCTGAATTAGGGATAGAGATGCAGTCCTTAAAAGAAGACGAGGACGTAATTAAATATCAAGGTAGAAGGTTAGATAGAATAGCGGGTCGCTATGTAGAGATGCAGTCTCAGCAAGGCACATGGGGTGGAGGTATATGGAACAGCATGGTCGAAGGAGTCTCTTCACTTCCAAAAATGGCAGTGAGAACTATGACTACTGTAGGTTCTGAAATACAATTTGCATTTCAATCGGATGCTACCGAAGCAAAGTTTCTACGTGAGCAAGCAGAAGATTTTGATATAGATATACCCGACGGTCTTAGCCCTGCGGAGGTTATTCAATTTGTAAAAGATGCAGATACGGGGACTACTACTGTAATTACGCCAATGATAGGGCCTGATGGCTTAGAGCGAGGGACCCCTATGACTGTTACCATCTATCCTACGTATGAAAAGATGTTGGATAAGGCGAAAGACGTCATGAATAAAGAAATTCTTTATGGAGGACGTCGTTCTGTAAACCCGTACTCCCAAACCGCAGCGCGAACTGATATGGATTTGGGTATGATAGACGCCGTTGATGAGGGGATGAGGGAATATTTCACTTCAGGAAACACTACCGAGCAGTGGGAGAATATGAAGAAGGAAGGTTTTTGGGGTGGTGCTGTCCTCGGATTAGCGCAGTCGCTACCTTTAATGATTGGGGCTAACAATCCTCTCGGATGGGCGCAGAGAACAGCTCAATTCTATGCTCTTTCCACGGAATCGGTATACGAAGAGATGGAACAAAACCCTGACTTTGCAGACATTACCGAGACCGAGAAGATGAAAGTTACTGCACCTATAGGTATTGCTATAGCTGTGTTAGAGACTTACGGTTTAAGAAACTTAACTGCCAAAAGTCCTGTGGTTCTTGGTTTTGTTAGTCGAGCTATTAATAAATCTACTGCACAGACTACAGCAAAAACTTTTGGAGAGTTAATAGAGAACGATGTGAAAAGTCGTGGAGCACGATTTGGTCTTACGGTAGCAGGAGGAGCTTCGGCAGAATTTGAGACAGGGTTGATGCAAGAGGTTGCTGAGACAAAGATAAAAGATATATACAACGACATAAAAGGGAAAGACTTTTTTGAAACTCCTGATACATGGGGGGAGTATTTACATCAAACTTTTAGGGCCGGTGCGCAAGAAGCAGTGGGGGGAGGTATCATCTCCACCGTTAGTGGCGTTGCTACAGCTTCGTCTAATGGAGAATTATCTAACGTAGATGAAACTTCATGGGGAGTATTTAGAGAAATGATTTCAGACCCTGAGTATAAATTAATATATGTTACTAGCCTAAAGCAACAGATAGCTGCCGGTGAAATAACAGCGGCTGAAGCTAGAGCTAGATTAGAGTCAGTAAATCAAATCATAGGTGACGCATCACAAGTGCCTAGCACGTTTACCCCCCAACAGCAACAGCAAGCTATATCTCTTATCCAAGAGAAGAGAAAATTAGAAGAGGCTATAGACGGAAAAGATAAATCTTTAACAGGTCCTGAGCAAGCTCAAATAGCTGCTATACAAGAGCAGCTTGTGGGCATTGCAAATGCTGCTGCTGCTCCTGAGATAGCTACTGAAACAGAAGTAGAGGCTGCCGTAGCGACTGAGGCTATCGTAGAGGAAGAGGCTGAGGGAACACGCTCCACGGATGATTTAATTGATAGGGCAAGGGATGGGGATGTAGATGCTCAAGAAACTTTAAACGAATACGGAATACCATGGGAAAAGGAATCCACATATAGGTTTATTGGAGAGTCAGAAGTAGAAGCGCTTGACAAAGGGGAGACTATTAAAGGGAAAAGTCAAGGTGCGGGGGTCGATATAACTACATCAGAGGAAGTAACTACAGCAACGGACGCCGAGTATCGAGTAACCTTTAAAGAAGAAGGTTTCGATAATAAGAGAGAGGGTACAAGGGTTCGGATGAAGAATGATAAAGATGGATGGATACCGGGGGGGTACAATAAATCTGACGTAGCAAAAATTGAAAAGCTTAATGCAGATGGTACATATGAAACTGTATATGAGGCTGAGGTAGAAGCGGAAGCAGAAGCTGAGGTAGAAGCGGAAGCAGAAGCTGAGGTAGAAGCGGAAGCAGAAGCTGAAGGAGATACTGAAGTGAAAGGATTTGTTGAAGGAGTTAATACCACCACACTTCCGGTACGAGTTTTTAAAGGAGATGAAGGTAAAGAAGACCTTGAAGGGCAAAGGATAAATGCGCACCAAGGGGTAGAAGGAGACTTTACAAGTACAGATGTAGAAGTAGCTCAACAATATGCGGGGGAAGTAGGGGTGAGTGAGGTTGTATTGCCTGAGGGTACTACTATAGAAGTAGTAGAAGTAGACGGTAAAGGGAAAACGCTAAGTCAATTTAGAGAAGCAGAGGTAGAGGCTATAAATAATTCTGACGCTCAGGTAGTGAAGCTTATAACTCTTGACGGAAGACTTAAGAAAGGAGAGAAAAGAAACGAACAGTATATAATCAAAGACTCTGCTCTCAGAGAATCTTTAAGAGACCCTTCAGTAGATACAGAGGTAGTAGAAGCTACGACAACACTTAGTGAGGAAGCTGTACCGGGGTATGATAGGATGTCGCAGGAGGTAAATAATATTATAGAAAAATCTAAGAAGAGAGGTGTAAAGCCTGCTAAGATTTTAGATAATGTCATTAAATATATCCAAGGCTCTCGTGTATACGAAACTGCAACCGATACCGTGCGCGAGCAAATGGTACGTGAGGCACGTAAGAATCTTGGTGTAAAAGAAAAAGCTGCTCCTTCAACAAATAGATTGCTCGGGGTTCTTCAGGATGTAAAGAAGATTACTGTAAAGGAAAGTACAGCTCTTAAGAATCGTATAAACGCAGAAGTTAAAGCGGCTAAAGGAGCAAAGGATTTTATTGCACAAAAACAAAAAGAACTAGCTGATGATATCAGAGCCCTAACATCTAAAGGTCAGTTAACTCAAAGACAATCAGCAGATTTAATTAAGAAGTTTGCAACCACGGATATTACTAAGCCTAAAGCTGTTGATGCTTTAGTGGACTATGTTACTACAGTTTTTAATGATTCGGAGGGGAGGTATAGGAGAGGGATTTTAAAAGACATCAGTAAGCTTATAAAACAAAAAGCAAAAACTACAACTCAAAGTGGTAAAAGAAAAGGTAAGTCGGTAACACCCGAGGTGCAGAGACTTATGTCTGCACTCCGTAGGGTGGCGAAAAATATTATTGATACATCTCCGGAGGTTAGTAAGAGTTTTATCGAATCGGAATCAAACTTCTTAGAAGAAAACCAACGCGAGATAGATAGGATATATACAAAGGAACTCTTAGAGGGGGAGAGACTTACTCCTAAAGAGCGTCAGCTTATGGAGAGACAAGTAGCGTTTGATATGTTACGTAACGCTCTTTCGTTGAACCTTAAAGATACAGAGGCTTTACTTACAAGTCTGAAAGATTTAAGTGCAGAATCTTTAGCCGACCTTAAAGCTATAAGAAGAGCTAGAGCGCAAGAATATCAGGCTGAAGAAGAAGCTGTGACGGAGCAGATTAAAAGAACCAATCCTGCAATGTTCTCGGAGAACGGTAAGCTTTTAGGGAAAGAAGCTTTATTCGCTAAGAAGCAAGAGATGTATAGATTGTGGAGAGATAAAAAATATCCTCAAGCTATTAAGGAATTTGTCAAATCATTAAAAGGGTTAACCCCTGTTCAGCTAGTACAGAGTTTAATCAGGGGTCAGGCGATGCATTTAGGAACTCTTACTAATCTTTTAGATAAGGTTGTAGAGGGAAGTAATATGTTTACTAAAAAGGTCTACGATAGAGTAAATGTAATATCGGAAAACTATCTTAAGGGAGTACGAGAAACCCGTGGAGTAGTAGATGAAATCGCTGAGTCTTTAGGGTTTGAGAAAGGGTACTTAGGAGTTAAGAGAGCTATGGCTCAAGGGACTTTTAGAGAAAAAACTATAGACCTTGATATCATAGACAAGTCAAGTGGTACTACCGTTAAAACATCTTTTAACCTAGACCAACTGATGCGCATCTACGCGCTTAGTTTAAATGACGTACAAAGGGCCAAGCTTGAAGAGAAAGGAATTGATGAGCAAACTTTAGAAACTATTAAGGAGGAGCTTGGGCCGGAGCTTGTAAGTTTTGTAGAGGAGATAGTAAAGTTCTTGAGCGACACTTACTATAATGAAGTGAATGATGTGTACTCTGAAGTCAATGATGTTGACCTACCTTTTATAGACAACTACTTCCCTACGAGTACAGTAAAAAGCGAAACAAAAACTGAGGAATTAATTAAGCAAGGAGAGTTTGGTAAAGTATTTAACGCAGAGACAGCGCCGGCTTTAAAAGAGCGTGCTGACACGAAGGGGGAGATTATACTAGACAAATCCTTTTCTGACGTATTAGAAAAGCATATTGATACTATGGAGAAGTTTAAAGCTTCAGCTAAAGGTGTTAAAATGCTTACTAGGTTCTTTAATGTACCGGCTGTAGAGTCTCTATTAAATGAGCTTTTTATAAAGGAAACCATAAAGGGTCTTATCAATACCGAGATTAATCCTAACTCAGGAATGAATGCTTCGGGCATGACAAATATTCTTGATAAGCTATACAATAAGTATACAGGTTATGCTCTGTCTTTTAAATTAATACAGATAGCAAAGCAAGCTACGTCGTTTATTAATGCATTGGATGAGTATAGTTTCTTCCCTGCCGATAGTAAAGTACCTAAGCCTGTACAGAATGTAGCTGATTTCATTGGGTTTGCGGTAGATATGGCCTCGTTGATAGCTAACCTTGGGGTAGAAGTCTTTACTAAAGACGGGCCTTTGTCTCAGGCTAGAAAGGCATCGGCATCGTTTGATGACCGTATACGTAAAGGATTAGAAGGAGATGTATATGCTCTTGAGTCAGGGTCTCGACCTTTTAGAAAAGCTAGAGCTACACAGACCACCAAAGGTAGGGCGTTACGTGGACTTAAGTCAGCTGCGGGAGCGACAACAGCTATTGGAGATATAGGAGGAGTATTAGGATATCTTGTTAACTATCGTAGGAATATTAAAAATGGTATGTCTCCTGAAGAGGCTCTTATAGCTTTTAATAATTACAATGCTACACAGCAGACGCGAAGAGGTTCAGATAGAACTACCCTACAAAACAACTCAAATTTTGCAGTTAGATATTTCATGATGTTCCTGAGCTCATTAATATTGATGATGAATAAAGTTATGTCGACTAGCAAAAATCTCTTTGACTCATATACCAACCTAGTTGAGGGGGCCAAAGAAAAAGATATAAAGAAAATGTGGCAGAACAGAGGTAGGGCAAAAGACTATAGAGGTTTGGTTTTAAGTTATGCGGGAGCGAATGTTTTGTTTGCGATAGCTTCTAACATATTCCTTTTACTAGGAAGTGATGACGAAGACGATTTAGAAAAGGCATACGGAAGGATTTTAGAGGCCATGATGGGGTTACCTATTGTGTATTCAATTCCGATTTTAGGAAGTCAAGTAAAGAAAGCAGAGATAGGTGCTAGAATTATTCAAGGCGAAGACTTTAAGCCTAGCTTTGGAGCACAGTTTAGTAGTGACGGAGTAAACCCTCTTGACCAAATTACTTATCAAATTAAAAAGGCAAATAAACCTGACCCGGTAACGGGCGAAAAGGATTGGGCTAAAACTATTGAGCCTATTATTGAGATAGGTCTAGGCACACAGATTGACCCTGCTGTAGGGCTTTATAATATACTTGGCGGAGAGTTTGATGACGACGCTATGTATGATTTCTTAGGGGTATCAAGTTCCTACAGACCTAAAGGAGAAGAGGCTTCGGGCTCAGAGAAGACTATTGAGCAACAGAATAAAGAGTACGAAGAGTTAATGAACCCACCTCGACAAGACACTAGAGAAAGAGGACGGGATAGAGACCGCTCACGAAGTCGCTCACGAAGTCGTAAAAGGAGTAGGTAAATAAATATTAACTAATAAGAATATACAATCCATAAAGCAGTAAAAAGTTAATAGCTAAGACAAGAACTAAGTCTAAGTATTTTTTAATATTGTTCATGATGTATGTCTTCTTGCTTATTATAGTAAGCCATTATCTCTTGGTCATTGACAGCCCCCTTGCGTGGAGGTCTACCACCTAATCGAATAGTTCCTTTAAGCTTCACCAACTTACCGTAGATAATGCCGTCGTGACACGCCCATATAATGATGGGGTTTACGCGAGGCCCGTGCTCACCTTGAAGTTTATGTATTTTTCTAATAGCAATAGGCAAAGGATATGCATCCTTAATATCTTTATGTCTACCCTTTACTTCTACAAAACCTATTACCTTATTGTCTTTGCGTATCTGAAAGTCAATATCATTTGGGCCTAACTTTTTACACTTAAGGTTATGCAAAGAGCAAAACTTTTTTATAGCCCTTTCTTCTCTTTCTAAGTGGCTATCATTCTCAAACCTCATTAATCAATAGGAGTATATACTACTACCATGTCAACATCACAATGTTTATTGGTGCAGGTATAGTTTCCTACGATGCCTTCGCCTTCGTATCCGTAGTCTTCATAATCAAAATCGCTACCCCATATCATAGGGTCTGTACATTTAGGACAAATCATTATAGTTCCATTAAGCAATTAATAGCTGTGTGACCACCAAGCACAACGCTGCATCCAATAGCTTGGCGACGAAAGTTTCTAGCATAAGCTGCGGCATAGCTGCTCGCGTCGATTCCACACCCCACCTGCATCCCGAATACTTTAAAGTTCCTGCCCACGAGCCATTCACAGTAAGCCTGCGTATGGATGTGACCGGAAACTGTACTCATCATATCGTTACGAGCTTTAGTACGGGCTGTCCCGCCTTCACCGTGCACAAATTGTACGTTGTCATACACAATTCTTTCCGTCCAATTCCAATTTGTACCGAGCACTTCGTTGTAAGATTTAATCCACTCTTTAGGTACAGCTGAAGAGAATGCCTTCCTCATTATTAAACGGTCATGATTACCTATGATTACATCAGCAACAGGGAAAGCCTCCGACCACTGAGCTACCTGAGCTATAGCAATATCAAGCTCGTCTCCACCTGACAAACCATTCGGGTCGGTCTCATGGTATGAGCTGTAATGATTATCTAAAATATCTCCGATGAAGATAACTTGATTGCATAGGTATTTGTCATAGACTTCTTTACAGAACTCAAGGTATCCGTCTAAAGTAAATGGCGCATGTATATCCCCTACTACTAATATCCTTCTCTCCTTCTTAGTTAAGTTATCAAAGGCTACTTTCTTAGCTCCTGACAGGCGTGGTCTAAAATCTTTAGTGCTCATCTTGAAGTGAATTACTTATCTCTTGTAGCAGCTCTATCTGCATACCTATGATAAAAGGTAGGTTAGTAAAGTCTCTATCCATCAGACCCTCATATATAGAAGCATTAGCGTCATGAAGTTTTTGCATCAAGTGGTTGATGTGGTCTATTCTATCTTGTTCTATAGCTGAGGGGCGTTCCATTTTATTTTTTATCTACATGATATAATAAGCTCTGACCGAGAGTAGGGCTAATTCTTTTAATAGCTCTATATATTTTCACAGAATTTTTTTTAACATCTGTTCGCTCGGATTGTAAAGAATCTATTCCTAGATTACAATACATCTTTGCATCCATATGTAAAAGTTCGTCAATCTTTTTTTTATCATTCCAAGTAGTAAACTCTACTATCTTGTCTATGTCTTCAACTGTATAAGCCATTGAAAAAGGTATTTAATTTCTTTTTAGTATACTCCATCTCTTTCGGTCTCGCTCTTTCCATTACTAGGTCAAGGATTTCTTTATATAATCTATAAGGCTCTACCTCTTTCCTAAGTTGCTGTACTTCAAGCTTTAAATCTTTAGAGTCCAATATACATTGTTTATTTTTTTTCTCCAAAACGTCTATTTTTCTTTCAAACATAGCTCTGTTAACAACATTTAAAGACTCAACAGACTCATAAAACTCTTGCGATACCTCGTCATACTTACGTTTAAGAGCGGCGTCAGTCTTCATATACCACTCTGCATTCTTCCAATAATGAATAATAGTTGCGTGGTTCTTGTTAAGAAGTCTTCCAAGTCTAGTTACTCCATACCCTCTTTCTTTCATAATTAAACTAAAAACAAAGCGAGCGTCTACCTCAGGTCGGCTACGTCTACGTGAGTGAATCTTCACCCCAAAGACTCGCTCTGTAATTCGTTGTAATCTATATGACTCTGAGTCAATCTTTTCTGTTTGCATAATATTCAAGTGTATTATTTTCTAAAATTAAATCTAAATATTCGTCCGACGTAATCTCCATAACATCTAATAGTAAGACGGCATCATGGTCTTGACTTAAGTATTCTATAAAGAAAAACAAAGGCTCGTCTTTTCTTATAACCCCGCCCACTATTTGTGTGAAGTTGTTATCTATGGGTAAGTAACTTAATGTAGGTATAACAGATTGTAAAATATAATTTCTATCTTTTACACTAAACGGTTCTAAACTTTCTACAAACCATTCATCAATCTCATACTCTACGCCATCAAGCGCCCCTGTAAACCTCAGTTCGTCCATATGATTCTAGCTCTTTTAATCTATACTCCTGTAAACGCGACAGTTTTCCTTTAGGTTTTTTGACCTCGCTGAAGATAACATTAGAGTCAGGTGGTATAGCAATCAGGTCAGGTATCCCGTTTTTATTTGTCTGAATTAACTTAATCACATAGTATCCTTCAGCTTCTAATTGCTTAATTCGTTTTAATTGTATTTTCTGCTCAGTCATGTACAGTAAAGTTACTAATTTCTGAAAGAGGAATTAATACAGCTTTAGAGGTGTTTGAGTCTCCCATATATTTAACACTCCCATCCTTGAGATATTTTCTTGCCACTTCCTTTAGCCTTTTAGTTTCCAACACAAGCATTACTTTGTCTTCGTACTCTCGAGAAAATATAATTATCCAATACTCTGCCTCGGTGGTAGCTATGCCTGATGGTTTACCTCTACTCTCGTATTCAATTGCGATGTTACCCGTTCTACCTACCCAACTATCTCTCTTTACTTCTATGCGTTTAGATTTAAACAACGCGTCTACGAGTCTCTCTCCTTCTTGACCTACTTCTAAGTCGTATCTAAAATCGTTATTAAAGTTCATGGTCCTTCTTAAAGTGACGTAGTGTGTAATCTTTCTTCTTAGTTACCGCCTTATATATATCTCTTTCAATACCTCCGTTAGCAAACACCCAATATACATCGCTCTCTAATCTATCTTTGGTTGTCATCCTATCCCTTGATTGCCAATAACTTGTAGCTGAAAAGTCTATGTTGTAATATACTAAAGCGTCAGCTTGTCGCAGAGATATACCTTCACGCCCACTTACAATCTGTAGTGCTATGTTCTTATCTGTAGAAGCAAACGTACTTAACTCAGTGCTTAACTCAGTGCCGAACACTTCTTTTAAAGCGTTAAGTTCTTCTTTAAATTTATAGAATACTGCAATCTTTTTACCTTTGAAATGTTCTTTGATAAACTCTGCTTTGCTGTAGTCTATTACTAACGACTTGCCCGACTCAAACTTTATAGTCCCTGAATATAACTGATGCAGCTTCATCATTAACTTAACGGGAGTATCAGCAAGGATGGTTTCCTCCTCACCTTCTACTACCAAATCTTTACTCAGCTTTTTCGTAAGACCATATACCATAGGAGACATCTGCACTTGAAGCACATGTTCCCGAGTGTCTACCTTAAACCCCGCTTCTTTCTGCGTATAGTTTATAGTATAAGGTTTCATTATCTCAAGGATAGTTTCAAGCCCGTGAGAGTAATCATTAATCATTAGACCGTTTATCTTTCTTTGCTTTACAAGAGCATACTTGTCGCAGAAGCGATAGAAGTTTTTGAACTCACGGAAAGGATTGGTTGGTATACCATAGACTTGATGATACATCTGACAGTAAGACTCAGGTGTCGGCGTGCCGGACAAGAGAATAACTTTAGCCTTCGTCTTCTTCACTAACAAACGCACAGCCTTAGCTCTCTTGCTTGGCTTAGGGAAAGCGCCCATGCTATGCGCCTCGTCACACACTATAACATCCCACTTAATCTCGGGTATTTTGTGTAGCGATTCGTAGTTTATTACAAACAAACTGTATGATGGACATAGCTTATCACTGTCATCAGTGATAGAAGATATAGCCTTCTTCTTTGTAATGAACAGTACATTATCGCACCTTAGCTTATCACAAATACCTAGGCTTGTAAGAGTCTTACCCGTTCTTACTTCCATAGCTAAATACAGTAGTCCTTTGGATATTAATATCTCTGTACCCTGATGTATTATATCTTCTTGGTAGTCACGAAAGCTTATCATGAGAAAATATATTTAGGCAGGGAGTATTTGTTGCCCCAATAGTAAGGGTTGCTAGGCACGTTCACTATCATTTGCTCGTAGTCTACACCCTCCAAGCCCATAGTGTTATTGGTTATGGTTTCAGGGGCGTTGTTCCACCACGTTACTTTACAGTTAGGATTACATATAGTAGGGAGCAACTCCTTAAACTTACGCTGATGATTGCCTGAGTCTTGATAGGTATCAAAGAGGATGCCGTCATACTTATCCATACTAGGAATATTATCCTGCCAATCTCCCGCCATGATTATAACATTGGGCTTATCTTCTGCCCACTTAAACAGACGTTGTAAAACCTGAGGGTGTATCTCACATATGGTATGCGATGCAATGTCATGAGACTGTATATAGTCTGCTGATATACCCATACCAAAACCAAACTCAAGTATATGCCCACCACCCTGACATATAAACTCTGCCTTTCGTTTCATAATAGAATCTTCCCAACCGTGCATCACTACACTATCTCCTAACTCAGGGTCAAGGATAGCTGTGTCGGTAAACTCTAACTCTCTATCCTTAAAGTGCTTCATCAGTCAGTCTCGCTTGTTGGTCTATTGTGGTGAGAGTAATCACAAAAGATTTCCTCATCCGCCTGTATATTCTCAAGGGCAATCAATACGAGGTCGCTATTACGAAGCATATAGAAGTTAGCATTAGGTTGAGACGAGTGGTTTGTATATCTACCAAGAAAGTCTTGTGGATATTATCAATCGTCCCAAGCCCTATTATCTCATGCTGTAAAATATCTCTTACGGAAAACACACCTTCACCATGTACCTCTGAAGGTCCTGTGTAATACTTATTGGTTTCGTATTCAACCACCTCCCCTGTGTTGGTTAAGGTATCCATATCTTCCTGCGTCAGGTTAAGCTTTTTAAGCATGGCTTTGTACCCGTTCTCACGTTCTGCTTTACGACGCTCGGCGCGTGGCTTTAGCTTGCCTCTTACGACGCCTTTGTTTGAGACTTTTAGACTTTTCTTTTTCATATTTCAATTGTTGTTTGAGTTTCTAATTCATGTTTTGTTCTTAAGCGCATCCACTTCCCTGATGGGTCACGACCCAACTCCGGGGACACTCCTGTTATGTAAGCTGCATAGGCCACTAACCATTTGTAAAAACGATTCAGACTTATCGTCATCTTCCCACCACGAGCGTAGTCAGGGTGCTCTACAATGAAGTCTAAGTACAGCTCTTGCATAGATAGTTTACCACCGCTTTCTAAGTGTTGGTTGTTACTATCTCCTATAAGACCACACCACTCTATAAAGTCATGACACGTAGCGGCTGATAGCTGCCTAACCTTAAGGTTTACAAACTGAGACTTGATTAAACCTGTGTCAAGATATCCTTGTAAACATTTAACCATATAGTTGTCGAAGCTACACCAATCTTCATCATTCCAATCGGCAAAGAAGTGTTTACCAAACTCGTCTAAAGGAGTGTGGTTTTTATTGTAGTGCTGATGTAATTCTATCTCCCATTTCCTGCGAGCAAAAGAATTACCCGTCCCTTTGATTGCATAGTTAGTAGTAATAGAAATCTTGGGGGACTTACTGAAAGGAATCTTAATAGCGTCCTTGTTTTTCTTCTCAAGTGTTAACCCTTCAGTTACTACACTGAACAATCTCTCAAAGTCGAAGTTCTTTTTAACGTCATCGAAGCATAGTATCTGTGTATCTGCTGACACCAACTGATATGGGAAAGACTTCTCGAAAGCAAAAGCTTTACCATCTATTACCACGAGCTTCTTCATGTGGCTTAAGGCATTCATAAACAACCCCTTGCCCGTACCTCCCTCAGGGTTATCGCTTATCACTTCATCGTTAAGGATTACAGCGGGGCAGTAAGATAAGTTCTTATACCCATGCATCATGAATCCTATAGTTGACTCCATGGTAGATATCCGAGGCTTATTATCTCCACATATACGAGATATAAATGTTCCGTATATAGTTTTAGTGTAATCACATAGAGCAAACTTCCGGTCTATCACATGGTCTTTCCATACGTAGCCATCGAGGTCTAAGTAGTCTATGGTCTCCACTGAATCTTTAGTAATCTTTATAGCACAGTTGAGGTAGTATAAGTAAGAGGTGTCTTTACTGTCTTCAATAAAGTATATATCTATTGTAGACAAGAGAGAAAGAAACTCCTCTCTAAAAAATCTTACGTGGTCAGCGAAGTAATTGTAAACCGTAATATCATCAAGCTGTATGAGATGATTGAGAATAAAATCTTTAATCTCTTTCTCAGAGGTGTGGTCAATTAAGTTATTAGTAACTCTAACAAAGACGTAGTTCTTCCCTCCTTCCGGACAATACTTATAGAACCCGTTGTCTTCTAAGAATTGCTTAAATAAAAAGTGTACTATTTTAATTACACCCTTGTCGTTCTTATCCCAAAAAGTTTGCATAGAGTTCTCCTCTTCTACTCTATTAAGAACTGCTTCTATGGTATCACTATCAATCGCAGTCTCTTCTAGTTGATAGCGTATCTCTTTTTTTGACACACCGCGTTTCATCTTGGAGCGTATCTGACTTACTCGGTCTTCGTCCTCGTAATATTTAGTCCCGAAGTTTTGTTCATGAGCATAAGCTGAGTCGATAGTTCTTTGTATCTCAGCTTCATTAAAGTCTTGACTTGCGTAGTTATTGAGCACATAAGAGGCTAGGCTTTTATTGATGCCATAGTCATTGAGAGCCATAGCTAAGACGTAAGTGTTCTGATTCCTCTGCCCCTCTACCATAGGATACTTCTTAGTCCACCACTTGATTAGTATGTCTACTATCTTGTTCTCATCGGTTATAGGAATAGAAGGCGGGTCTCTTCTAGCTACAAGCTCTTTATATTCAGGCTCATCAATCTTATCCCACAGAGATGAGTTCTCATTAATAAATATGAGGGGGTCAAAAGATTCATAGCATACCCTAGAAATATTCTTGCAAGCTTTATCAAAGTTGGGTGAGTCGAAATGCTTTTCTAAAGCATTGAAGTAGTTAACATGATTGTCAGGGTCAGCGGGTATCTTAACTAAAACCTTAAGGCCATTGCCTGACGGTGAGTTAAACACTGAGTAAACATGAGGGTCATTGGTTAACTGCTCCTTGTGAGTAAGCAAATCTTTTTTCTTCTCATACCCATCGAAGTCTAAGCAAACGATTCCGCTGTGTGAAACAAGAGAAGAGTCATTTCTTTTATTGAAGATGCCACTGAAACAAATAGCGGGCAACCCTTTCTTTAATTCGTTGCGCTCGTTCTTATTCTTCTCAGCTCTGATTAGCTTAACCAAATCTTTAGTAGCTCCGTTCTTAATTCTATCAAGAACTACATTGATATCCACATGGTATGCTGTCTGCGTTTCCTTAATGTTGCGAAAGATTGTGACGTCTTGTGTCATCTTTGTGTTGATTTTGTGTTGAGTAAAGTGTTGGTTATCAGTAGGATGCTGATAATGTTAATTTATTTCTTACATAGGGAAGAAAAAAAGTAGAGAGTAAATATACTACTACTACTAATACGGTGCAAGCAGTTAAGTGAGAAACGAAGGGGGACTATATATTTTCAACGTGGTCGTCCCCCTTCTTCTCAACACTAGAAGGGCAGGTCTTCTCCCGCGTCTTCTAACACAACTTCCGGTGCAGCTTTAGGTGCTGAAGCTTTAGTTGGGTCAGGCTCCCATGTATCTATCTCTAAGTAAGGCTTCCCCTCCTTAGACATAAGCATGTCCATGTTTACCCATCCTTTCTTTGAGTGTGTCTTTAGTGTAGCAATAGCTTGCTCTACATTAAAAGACATCTTGCACAATACAAAGTCAGGTGCGCCATTATTTTTTGGCTTACAAATAATCCCGTCAGGGAAAATCTTTTCTCTTTTTTCCATATGAAAAATATTAAAGGTTATGTGTCTGATGACACGTTATAAAATTTCGTTAATAAAATAGGCATCTATATCTTCTGATGGAGATTGTCCATAGAACTTACGATACACTTCAATAGCCTGAGCCACCTTGTTTTCTCCTCCCTCTAAAAATTCAGGTGAAGGTTCAAACACTCCAAGTAACCCTGTGGTTTTACATACCACATAGAACACCAATGGCTTACCAAACATCTGTTGATACAGATAAGCTTGACTGTCATAGTTGTATTTCTTTGCGCTCCACTTAAAACTATATATATCAGAAGTGGTTTTCAAATCAATAATCATTTCCGGATGTACTATGTCTGCCTTCCCTTTCCATCTCTCACCTTGTATGGTAGCAACTGCCGGCACTTCATACTCACATCCTCCATCTCTGATATCCTCAAAGAATTGGAAGTTAGAAAGCATGGTGTGTACCAACGACTCTACCTCGTCACGTTCTTTCTCAAGCAACGCAAAAGGCACGTCGTTCTCCGCACAATACTCCTTGTATGCTTTAGTATTGCGAGAGGCTACACTTACAAAGCTCCACTCCTCTGCCTTCTCAGGCTCAAGGATGAGGTGATGAAAGTATCTGCCCTTAGCGAAGGCCGCGTTGTCAGGTATCCTTTCCTTAAAAGATGTAGGGTTCTTGAGCAATGCACCTATGTCTGAGTTAGAAAGAAACTGCTTTCCAAAATCTCCATAGTAATGCTCATCATCCCTTAGCTTTAAGATGATATCCTCACTCATGACTTAGCTATAACTTTGGTAAGAGCCTTCTTAACAGAAGGAGTTACCTTATAGTTACGACTGTTAAGTTGCTCTACAATTTTCTCTAAGCCAAGCTCTTTGTTCTGAGCCATATACTTTAAGATGTTTACCCAATTGTCATCACCTACCTTTAATACTTTAGGCTCAACAACCTCAGGCTTTACTTCAGGAAAGTCTTCACCCGCATAGAGGTAATGCCCTAACCCAAACATAGCGAGGTTCTTTGTTAAGCAACGCATGATAGTCTTGTTTATATCAAACATAGACGCAGCATCAACAGACTTCTCTCCGTAGCGAGTAGTAAACTTACGAGGCTTGTCAAGCATAGCTTTATTCGCTCCGTCCATTACAGGCAACCACATCTCAAGAGATTGATTCTTGATAGTTACTTTAGTCATAGTCATATACCCAAGTGAAGGGTCAAAGAACCATGGCTTGTCAGTCTGAGGGTCTTTAATAACCTCATAGGTAGCGTCGGGGTAAGCCTTCTTGACTTCTGCCCAAGCCCATGCCCATGATAGATAAGTAAGGTTAGATTTTTTTTCTACTTTGTCGTTTACATTGATAGCACTCAATGTTTCAAATACAGATTTAGTCTGCGCCATTTTTAGATTGTTTTATTAGTTGATTAAAAAAAGAATATCTTTCTAAAGCTTGAACCCTGCGCTTTTGTAGTCCTCGAAGTGTGGCGGGATTGTTTGAGCCATTGACTTCCCTTCTGATAGAGCGCTCGATAGAGTCAAGCCTTGAACGATTGTTAGACAAAGATAACACATAAGTTCCGTGTCTCCAACCACCCTCTAAGAAACTTTCTATCTCTAACCCCATGAGTTTCAGATAGTAACCACCACCTTTGCTGATATTAAATAACTCTATCTCTCCGGTCTCTTCGTCCTTTGAAATTTTAGTTCCGTGATTTATTCTAGCCTCATAGCCCACGCCATTTACGTTACCTGCAAACCTGTCTGCTAAGGCTTGATTAAATACTTCATCAAGAGTGTACATTATCTTTTGATTTAGGCGCGTGTATCTTCTGAAGAATTCCTGTGTAGTCAGAGTCATTTACTATGCGGTTGTCTACTGCATTTATACCATGGAGTATACTCGTATGCCCTATCTTATACCCTCTCTTTAATAAGTAAGCTTGGATATATACAATAGGCATAGGTCTTTTATGACACGCATAGTAAAGTAATTGTCTAGCGTCTACTATATCTCTACGTTTAGATTTAGTAAAGAGTTCTTCTTCACTAATATCAAACAGCTTGGCTACCTTGGTGGCGTACTGATTAAAAATTTTAACTTTCATCTGTTGTAAATTTTCTCTTACCACAATTTATATCTGCAATGTCTTGGAATATATCATAGATAATACTTGAGGTAGCGGTGTGACACAATCTTTCTCTATTGACATTGTATTTGTCATAGTGGTACGCATCATCAAGATGCTTGTCTCCATCATTTGTTTGTGGTAGGAGTTTTTGTTTTGTCTTGCTCATTTGCAATTAGTAATAAAATTAAATAGCCACATAAATCGAATAGGGTATCTTCGGTGGCGTCGCCCAATCCCCTGTTTTTAATTCGTGATAGTTTGTCGTCTATCCTTGCGCATAAAGATTCTGAGGCGTTGCCCTTAGAAAATATATTGATAGGCTCTAACGCTGAGTTTCCATACGCATCATTCTTTTCTGCTAATAGTTCGTACACCTTGCGGCACGTTTCTTTTATCTGCTCTTTACTATTCATGACGGCATATCGTTTACTTTGGCGTACAGATATCCGTTCACTACGGTGGTATTGTCTGAGGTAAGCCACCTGTCATGATAAGCGTTGCGTTCTTTTGTCTCCAACATACTTATCACTCGCATCATACCCAAGCCCTCTCTCCTTTCTCCCGACTTATCGGAAGTCATTAACGTCTTAGCCATCTTGCGGCAGTCGTCTAAAGTTTTATTTTTATTCATGATTTAATTATTTATTAGACAAATATAATTTTGTCAGCGGTGGTTTCCTAGTGGTTTTGTCTTTCAGTTCACTCGGTG
>JGI24006J15134_10000706_pt1 | contig 20107 bp, 7 predicted proteins | sample LinPmetageLP53_FD_15134 | JGI IMG/M metagenome (IMG submission 15134)
CAACTTATACCGAAACCAATCTACCCCTACCTAGACTCATCAGATTCGTATCCTATGTCAAATGAAGATATACCTTTGTTGATAAGTAGGGTGGCAGAAGTAGAAATGACATTAATAATGAAAACACCAGAAGATTTAATAGAAGATAATGTAGATACTACTAAAATAAATATAGGAGGACAACAAGCACAATAATGAGTAGTAAATACAAATATAAATATACGCAAGTAAGAGAGATTTATAATAACGTAAAAAATAATTTACTTAAAAAAATAAGCTACAGTACATTTTATAATATAGTTAAAAGATATTTTGAAATTGTTTTAAGAGATTTAGTTGTTAGAGAAGAAAAAATACATTTACCAAACAATATGGGATATGTATATTTAGACAAAAGAGAACATACAAGAGCTTTTCATGTTAGAATAGACCAAAAAGCTAGTAAAGAAACAGGAGAGTTGGTAAAATATAAGGTTCCAATACTTGATGATTTTTATCATAAACTAGTATGGGTGAGACCAAAGAAATATAAGAATTGTAAAATTATGCCATTAGGTATATACAAAAGAGTAATAAACAATATAAAATAAAAAATTATGGCAGATACGGATTTAAATGCAGCCGACTTGGTGGTAACAATAACAGAAGCCCTAGCTATAGGGCATGATACAGGCACTTCAGATGCAAGAGATTTTGCACAAACTTGTACTCATACATATACAGGAATTTTAAATTCAACTAAAAAAATTATAAAATTAGTTAACAGTAATTTAGTTGAGATAGTTACCTTTTCAAATGATGATGTAAATAACGGAATGTTTATAAGGGGAGATGTAAGATATATTAGAGTTACTAATTTAGACGGAACAGATGCCCTGCAAGTTGGTTTAGATGATGAGGCTTCTGACGCTGCCTATACATCTGTTGCTGCAAACAGTAGTATCATGTATACAGGAGTAACTTGTGAGGGTGATAATGGAGGTTCTACAATGGATAATGCTACAGCATTAAAAGTAAAAGGTATAGCAAACCAACAACTAGAAGTATTTATAGCATCAGTATAAAATTATGTATACGCATATAGAAAGAATATATAATACAGTAGGTCGTAATCTTGGTTTAAGAGATTATAGTAATAATATTAACTCTTGGACAGAATGGGCTTTTGAAGCAGAGTTGTTAATTGGAAGTAGAGATACATTTGAAGAAAGAGAGTTTACATACACTTCTACAGGAGCTCAAGCTACAGGAACAATAACATTTTCAGCAAACCCCTCTAATGGAGATAAAATATCTGTAAATGGTGTAGACCTTATTTTTATAGACACTAGTGGTGGTTCTGGTACAAATATTACTGGTCTTTCAAACGCTCAACCTCATCAAGTAATAATAGGTGGTAGTCTATCTGTTACACTGACGGCATTGGTATCCTCATTAAATGGTACTGTGGTCTCTTCGAGTATTCCCGCTCAGACAACACCAGGTCTTAATTTTACAGAATCTTTAGAGGGGTATAGCTTTGTTGGTAGTGGGGGAAACACTTTAACTATCACAAAAGATGCTATAGGTTTTGATGGTAATAACTTTACTTTATCGTCTGATAATGCAAACGCAGAATGCAGTGGCTCTCATTTAACAGGAGGAAAAGGTATTTTTTTAAACCAACAATTAAGATTACCAGACAACATGGTAAGGGTATTAGGGGTACGAGCTGGCACAGGAGACTCAAGTTTTCGTCATTCAGAGTTGTTAAAACCAATGGCAGTACACAAAGAAAGGGTTGGTAAGGACGCTTTAGACACGCAACAAAGAGCTTTAAGGTACTATATACAAGGCAATAGACTTAATATTCAGCATGACCAAATTACTGAAATAACTGTAGTTTGTTCTACGTACCCTGTAGACGATAGAGGATATCCAATGATAAAAGATAGTCATACCACTGCAGTAGCTCAATATATTATGTGGCAACATAAAAATATAGATTATATTAACGGAAGGTTGTCCATGTACGTTGTAAAAGATTTAGAAAAAAGATGGTATTTTTTATGTGGTAAAGCAAGAGGAGATGATAATATGCCTACTGCAGAAGAACTAAGACAAATAGGAAAAATATGGAATACTATGGTGCCTGTTAAAAGCACTAGGGGATTATTAGATTTATAATATGGCTAAAAAACAAGAACAAAAAAATTCTAATAAATATATATCACAAGCTCAGGGTTTTACTGGGGGTATGATTTCAGACCCAGACCCAAGATATCAGCCTACAGGAAGTTATAGAGACGCTCTAAATGTAAGATTGTCAAACGAAAATCAAAGTACATTTACTATAGAGAATATTCAAGGAAACAGAAGGATGTTTAATTTAAATGACATCTGCCAACAAACACATGACCCAGGTCTTACAGAAGGTATTTTAGGAACAAGAGTAATTACTAAAGCTGGAGCTACGTCAGCTGGTGATAAATTTTCTGAAATATACATGCATCCTTCTACAACAGACGGTAATGGTAACGAAGTAGGAGATTTTTTTCCAAGTCCTAATAACAATCAAATAGGTAGTTTTTCTGGAGTGATACCATTTTTTGGTACTTCAGTTACAGGACCATTTACAACCGTAGAATCTTTTGAAGTTAGTATAGTTGGATATCACTCATATAATAATAATGTAATCTTTGTTATTGTAAAGCCTCATGTAGATTTTTCTACTGACCCAGATAAATCACAAACTATTTTTTTAGATGTAAAATTTGATAACAATCTTAGAATTGAAATGGTATATGATTTAATGGTTTGTTATGACCACGTTGGAGCTAATAATAAATATCCTGATTTAAACATGAAGGTTGACACTCCTATAAGAATGGAGGGTATTATAGAAAATGAATGTATATCTAGAATATTTTGGACAGATAATATAAATCCACTTAGGTCGTTAAATTTAGGTAAATCAGGATTGAATAGATTGTCGCCAGATGTTTTAGATTTAACTCCACTTCACTCTCCTTCTCAACCAGTTTTAACAAAAACTATAAATGGTAGTCTACCTGTAGGTCAACTACAATATTGTTATAAATACACCTCTTCTAATGGGGGAGAAACAGTAATGAGTCCTTTTAGTAATTTGTATCACACATCCAAACATAGTTTTTCTACTTTTTCTAACTACTACGGAAGCACATCAGGAGACCCTATACTAGATGTTAGTTCTCAAGGTTTTGAAATTACAATTAAAGATTTAGACAATGACTTTGATATTATTGAATTGTATTCCATATTACACGTACAAAATGACGGACCTATAAGAGTTTCATTAGTTGGTAGTCAACAATTTTCAAGCAGCGCTGATACAACAACATTTTATCATACTAACTGGAATGGAGATTTATCTGAAGGTATAGACTCAATATTAATAGATATTAATACTTGGAATGTATGTAAAGACATAGCTATAAAAGATAATATATTACTTGCTGGTAATTTACAAAGACTAGATAACTCAATATCTGAAAAAGAATGGAATGTTAAGGTTAGAAGATATAATATTATAAATGAAGGCGGAAGCGGTATTACAGGAACTATTACATCAAATGATTCGCAAATACTAGAGTATGAAATAGCCTCGGTAGCTACAGAACCTAGTATAGTAACACCTTCATTAGGAGAAACGTGGTCAAACGGAATGCCAAAGTGGAGAACATATAAAGGAGATGACACTACAACTATTGGTGCTAATGTTATTGAAGATAAGGGAAGGGCAAATATCCAAAAAAAACAATCACATGAATATAGATATTTATCTGATGGACTAACACTAGGAGGAGAAAGTTATGATTACTCTGAAAACGAATTAGGGGGATGTAGATTAACTTTTGATTTAAAGCAAAGACAAGTTGATTTTCAAAACAACGTAAGCTCGTCACCCTTTATACAAGCTGGACCTATAACAGATTTACAAACAGATAATATATCTAGAGATGATACAGGTTTATTAAATACAGATAATACTGATACAGACTTTATAGCTAGTATGTCTTTAGGGGGAAGTAAAGACCCATCTACAGGAAACTTTAAAGGATATCGTAGAGGAGAAATGTATAGATTTGGTGTACAAATTTACGATAAAAAAGGTAGAGCAGGAAACGTATTATGGATAGGCGATATAGAAATGCCAGAAATGAATGACCCCTTACGAAGACTTAGGTCAGATGACTCAGATTACAATCCTGGTATGCCTACATACGGAACAGACTCACTATTTGATGAAGGATTGTTTGGAACATTAGATAGGGTGGGAGACCATAAAACTTCTTTTATATATGGATGTACAACCCCTTCTATAGATGTTTCTTGGTTTAATCAAACAGCAGGATATTTTTCTTCTAGACCAACAGTGAGATATATTAAAAATGGAGAATTTAGTTACGACTACAACGTATTTCCCCCAACCAATATAACAGCTTCAACTACTACTAATACTGGAGCAGGATTAGATTTGCACGCAGCTTATGCTCGTTCAAATGGGCAGGTGAATTTTAGTTCGAGTGGCAGTGGTTTTATAAGTCCTAATACTCTTGTAGGACACTCTGGTTATTTAGACTCTCAATATACAGTAAAACAAATACCTGCTCATTATAAAGTATTTCCTAATTATTACGATAATGTTCATTATGCTTTAGATTTATTTGTAAATTTTGAATTTAGAATACCTGGTAATGTTAGAGACAAAATATCTGGTTTTAGAGTAGTAAGAGCGGAAAGACAAGAATCAGATAAAAGTATTTTGCAACAAGGTATACTTAATCAAACAGTAGCTTATGGTCACAATAGTGTAGAGAAAGGATATTCAAACAAAAGAATAGGTTCTGAAGAAGATGGAGACCAGTTTATTAACGGTTTATCAGACCAAACAATACACGAAACATATGATAGTGTTTTAAATGGTTATATTGGATTAGCGGAAAATTCAAATTTAGGTTTTACAGCAGACACAAACTCAAATTTCAATTTATTGCCTAGTGGTTCTAATAAACGAGACCTAGTTTTTGCTTGGAATGAATTTGAAGAAGCGATGGTTCAAAATAATGGTAATTTTCAATATTGGCAAAACCCAATGGATTACACATCTTTAACAGGTCATAGAACTCCTTTTACCCCAGACCCAAAGAGAAGACATAGTGCTTATTTTGGATGTTATGAGGTAATGCCTAATGTAAAAGAAATGACTGTTCCAGTTAATAGACATAATTTATCTAGTAATACCCATACACATTATTTAAAGGGAGCTTCCGCTCAAGCTGTACAAGGAAGTGTATTTACATTAGACAGTCCTGATAGTGCTTTTGGAATGTCTCCATATGCTCACAGAACAGGAGATAAAGTACGTGTAGACGCTATAATGAAGTTGGTTTATGACTTAAAAACAACAGGAGAGTCAAATTCTAGCCCTAGCGGAAGTCCTTTTGGTATGCGGAATCATTCAGGAACTTCTTTTGGACCACAACCTACTGCAGAACCAGGAGCTGTTACTAACGATGGAACACCTGATAGTTTACATAGAATACAGAATAATTTTAATGCAACAACAGGTAAAAGTTGGCATCCACATAATGATGAATTATCTAAAGATAACACATTAAGATATTGTAAAAAAATAGATATAGGTAGTGATGATGACGGATACGGAGCTTTAATTGCAAAGTATTATATATATGATACATATTACGGAATAGGTATGTCTATTGACGGAGGAGCTGGATACGCTTCTGGTCATTCAACTAAACAAATAAGTGAAGCTTATAACAATCCTGGAGGTACGTTTAATACTCAGTATAGAGCTAGTCAATTTCACGATGTTTATCATCATGAGATATTAAACGCTAAAGAATTAGAAGAAGGAGAGGTAGTGTCACAATCATTCTTTAAAAACGGTGTGTTGATGATAGATGAAGGAGAAAAAGCTTTCGCTACACCTGGTAGTCAATCTGACGCAGACAATAGTATGAATGGATTTTCTAATAATACATTAGGGTTTTATTCAGGAGCAAGAAGAGAGGCGGTTACATCTGGAAGTCATAAACAAGAATCTTCTGGAGGTACATCGTTTTTATTTTCTATGATAGAGGGTGTAAAATACACAGGTGCTAGTGGTCCAGATGACGCTTGTAGAACTTACGATACAAAGTCAACAGTACAAACAGGATTAAGAAGTATTCTTATACAAATAGATGGAGATGGAGTAGCGGGAGAAAAAAGAGGACTTTTAAACCCTAGAGACTTATCTGCAGTTTTAGAAAACAGAAGTTGGAATACAGGTCAAAATGTAGGACGTGGGGATTTTCATGGATGTATGAGTCAAATTTCTAATGAAGTTAATGATAGAGCATATAGTACTAGTAACACTGGTATAGACAATGCACATGGACAATTTGGAGGTCCATCATATATACCATATAAATTTTTATGTTCAATAGTAAGGAACATAATACCTTATGGAGGACCAGGTCTAAATTCTATTGTATCAACAAGATATATACCTGCTGGTAATTTTCATCCTATTAAAAAAGATGCGAATGGAGACTCAGACGCAAATCATTTATCTAAAGTTTTTGGAGGAGACACGTTTGTTAATTTTTATTCGCATCAAAAAACAGCTTGTGATATAGAAAAAAAGTCATATGCTAGATGGCAAGTTTTTCCTGTAGAATCAGAAACTAATACTGACATGAGACTAGGTTATCATTTAGGAGCTGGTGATACAAATATAGGAGACTCCTCAATAACTAGTGACGCAGGTGAGATATTAATAAACACTAATGATTGGGAGATTAATGATGTATATAGTCAAGAGAACAATTTAAAATCAGCAATATCTATAGATGAAACACAAACATGTAAATCACTTGACCTCCCCTATCAAATTGTATATTCTGAAACAAAAATATCTGGAGAATCTGAGGATTCTTTTAAAGTATTTAAACAGTTTTCTTTTCATGATATGGAAAGTCAGTATGGAGAAGTTACAAGATTAGCAAAATGGAAAAATGATATATATGTATTGCAAGAGTCAGCAATGTCAAAATTGCTAGTAAATCCTATATCTATGATAGCGGATGAATTAGGGTCTTCTCTATTTACAGGTACAGGAGAAACAGTTGAAAATCATCTATATATATCAACTAAGTTTGGAACAAGACATATGGAAAGTGTTGTCTCTACAGAAAAAGCTATATATTATATAGATAATACTTATGCAAAACTAATACAGTATACAGGAGAGACTTTAAAAGTTTTATCTGACGATTTAGGACAAAGAAACGCTTTTGAAAATATTATTAAGGGATTTGACAATTCTATTCGCGGAAATTTAGACAGTAAAAAGAAAATTGGAAGAAATTTTATTTGTGATAACGCTTTAAAATTTAACGGAATAACAAGTATTTTTGATTATAAAAACAATGAGCTAATTATTACTATGCATAGTTCTGATTTAGATATTGAAAATAATAGAGACGTTAGAAGTGTTGGTACAGGAGAAAGTCGCTATCAAATAGCTAGTACAGCATCAAGAACTATAGTTTACAGTGAATCTATAAATGCTTTTACATCTTATTATTCTGTTACACCAAGAAGATGGATGTCAATAGGTGGATATGTAACTTCTACAGAAAGTGATATTTATTTAGATGAAAAAGGACCATATACAGGAGCTCCTGGTAATACATCTTACATGTTTAATAGTAATCATTTATCTGTGTGGAAATGGGACGAACAAATTCACAGCTACAAGAACATGTTTTTTGACGAAAACATTTCTCCAGCCTCAGGCGATATAGCGATGAGTACTGTGACTAAATCTATATCAGAAATACCTTCAGATGTTAAAGTTTTTGATAACGCTAAAATTGTAATGACTCCTGACGCTAAAGCAAATTTAACTAATCAGCTTGCAATATTTAATACAGAGGTATCGGGTCAAGGTACTATAGATATAAATGCTAGTACACTAGCAAAGTACCAAGAAGGTATATTAAGATTTCCGTTGAGAGATGTTGTTAGTTCAGGACCTAGAATGAGAGGTACATACATAAATATATCATACATGACAAGAAGTATAAATAAATTTAATATCTTTGCAATACTTGCAAAATACCGAAAATCATATAACTAATGGCAAATTACTTAGACTTAATGAATCAATTACAGGACAGAAGGAGAGCTGATTTATCAGAATTTAATCCTACTAATCCTTACAGTTCTTCAGCATATACTTATCAAGATGCGGGAGATTTATATAATCAAGCTCAAGGAGAAGCTTTACAAGACGCTCCAGAAGGATACATTCCCTCTGAGTATTACGAATCTCCATCTATAGAACAAAAGGTAACATCAGGAATGAGTAATATATCAACAGCTAGTACAGCGGTTGATAAATTATCAAGCCCCATAGGTAAAATAGGTCAAAAAGTTATTGATAAAGGGCTTCCTCAAGGAATGACAGCGCTTCCTCCAGCAACAATACCAAATTTTCCAGTAGGAGATGTGGGACACGTGGCAGGAGTAAAAGGGGTAGCAGGAGCAGAAGGAGTTATGGGGGCAGCTCCAGCAACAATACCAAATCCAGCTGCCACTGGAATGTCCGCAGCGGGAAGTGGAGCGATAGCAGCTGCGGCTTACACAATAGCAAATGACAACAATCCGTATACATATAAAACTCCAGAGGCTGTAGGTATGGGGGTAGGAGATTATATGGCTGCAAAAACAGTAATGGGGATGGCGGGAGTAGCAGCTCCGTGGGTACCTATCGCTGCAGCTGCTTTAGGATATTTATTTAGAAGTAAAAAATCTAAAAAACTAAAAAGACAAGAACAAGAGATAAAGCAAGAAACAAAAAATTTGTATTCCCAAAACATGATAGAAGAAAGAAAAAAAAGAAATTTAATGTCAGATTTATCTAGAAAAGCAAAAGGAAATACTATTTATGGAGGAGCTTTATCAAATCAAAACACAATGGGAGCAAGTGGGATGAAATATAATTACAACTCAGGAGGGGTTAATTTAAAAAATGTAACAGCAGAGTTTACAGGCAATGAATTGATTGTAAATAATCAAAATACTGTAGAAGAAGGTATTGCTGAAAAAAATTACTCTAAAGCTGCAAAACCCATAAGAGAAGCAATGAGAGGAGGTAGAATAACTCCTGGTCCTGAAACACATCAAAATAATCCAATGCCTGTAACTTCAGATGGAAGTATATACGCAGGTGGAGGTGCGTTACCTTTTAAGGTAGGAGATGGAGCTGGTATATATGACCACGCTTCTGACCAGTTTAAATCTACTATGTCAGATAAACAAATTGCTATGGTAGCAGAAAAAAATATAAAGAAGTGGAAATCTAATAATATGTATTCATAATGCCAAATCCAACAATTAGAAGAAGAAATGATTCAGGAGGAGAATTAAGTTCCGAAATAAACGCTTTTGTACAAGAGTTATATGGAATGAAGTTAGGATGGACTATTACCTCTACTAAACGAGGTAAACCAGGTTCTAGACACCATTCATTTGACGCTATGGATGTAGGTGTTTGGGGTAGTGATGACGCTTCTATGTTACAATTCTTTTTTGGAGAAGACTTTGACCCGTCAGATTATTCTAATATGGGTAAGATAAAAATGACTGACGATGGGTTAGCGTTTTGTAAAAGACACAACATAAGAATATTGGATGAAAGAAACGCAGATGGTGGACCACATTTTCATTTTGAAGCTGTAACAGAAGATACAGCGGATAACGTTGTAGAATCAGAAGACGAGGCAACATATCATACTGAAGGTAGATTAGTGACTATACATGAAACTGACGCCTATGAATATGGTATACAAGTTGTGAAGAACGAACATACATATGTAAAAAACGATTATAATAAATCAGAAGAATATCAAAATTCTGTTAAAGATGGTGAAAATGTAGATTTAACAGCAATGACTACAAATGATAATAATGGTATACAACCAAAGACAGGAGGAGTCACAGAAGAAATAAAGTGGGTGAATACCAACGAAACAATATTAAACAATGAATCAACAGAAGAAGAATTAGTGTCCGAAGAACCTCTTTCAGGTAAAATTAGTGGAGTTGTAACAAACACAAAAACAGGAGATATAATACCAAATTCTAAAGTAACTATAACAGACCAGGATGGAAATACACAAGTAGTTACAGCAGATGAGAATGGTACTTATACCTCAGAAAATATAGACATTAATAAAAATTATACTATTTCCATAAAAAATGATGCAGGTGAAGAATTGGAAAAAATAGAGACAAATAGTGAAGATTTTGTAGGTGGTAATATTACTAGAGACTTAAATATGATTCAATCCGATTCAGAAGAAATAGAAGAAGAGGTAGTAGTTGAAGAAGAGATAGTTCCTGAAGAAGAGGTGGTGGTAGATAAAGAAACATCATTACCTAAATTAGAATATAAGGTTCAAGTTGGAGTTTGGGAAGGTGAAAGATTAAATGAAAAAACACAATCACTGTTGAACAGGCTAAGAGAAGATGAAGGATATACAGTAATTAAAGAACTTGACAAAGGAATTTTATACAGGTACAGTATGTATAAGGTAGAAGATGGGCCAGTTACAACAAAAGAAGCAGCAGACAGACTTCAAAAAGAACTTAGAAATTTTGGATTTGTAGACGCGTTTACCTATGCAGAGAAAACAGAAAATGATGAATTGAGCTCAACAAGAATTCCAATGGCCCAAGCTGAAAAGTTAGAATTATCTATTAGGATGGAGAATATATCTAACACAGGTGGGGTAAATTACAGAGTTAAAGTAGGAGTTGTCGAAGGAGATGTAAATGAAAAAACACAAGCAGTATTTGATAAAATAGAAGAAAGCGGTGAATATGTAATCAAAAAAGAATTAGATAAAGGGATAATATATAGCTATACAGCTGAAAGAAAAGACGGAGCAAATACATTAGAAGACGCAGAATCAATAAAGAAAGCTATGAATGACGCTGGAATTAAAGATGCGTTTATTTATGCAGAAGATAAAAGTGGGAACAGAATTAACATGGGAGAAGCTGCAGAAGCACAAAAAAAGTATAATGAGAAAAAGAAAGAGGAAGAAGTAGATGAAAAAGACTTAGAGGGAGATATCAATGAAGATGCAGTAGAAGAAGCAGTAGAAGTAGACGAAGTAGAAGTAGACGAAGTAGAAGTAGACGAAGTAGAAGATGTGGATGAAGTAGAAGAATTGGATGAACAAGAACTACTCGACCAAGAATGGAGGGAAGAAGAAATAGAAGAGTTAGAAAAAAATAAAGAATATATAGATGAGATATTTGCAGAAAATCCAGAAATAGCAGCAAAATATGAAGGGGTACCTATTGAAAAATATAGTGAAATAGATGGGTATTATGAAGAGGTGTATGAACCAATGTACGAAAAAGAAGAGGTAGCGTTAGAAAATCAAAGACAAGTAAATAAAGAAGCTACAGGAGTACTAGAAACAAATGAAGAAAGAACAAAAAGAGAAAGTGATACTGCTAGGTTTAACGAGTTAGAAGAGAAAAAAAATAACAATACAATTACAGCAGAAGAACAAACTGAACTTACTAACTTAATGTATAGTTACGGAAACAACGACCTTAATGAATTATATGAATCAAATAAAGTAGAACAAGCAGAAAAAGATGCTAATAAAGAATCTGGTAAGGGAGATGTTACTAATGTTGAATTAGAACAACAAGAAAGAGATAAAGAAATAGAATCTGAAGAATTAGAAGCAGAAAGAGAAGAAAATTTTAGGTTATACGGAACAAGAGAAACAGACGAGCAAAAATATACTAGGATAGAAAAAGAAAAAGATGAGAACGAAGAAAAAGGTTTAGGGAGATTAACAAATGTACAAGTTGAAGACGAAAACGTAATATTTAGTACACCTAATTCTGAGAAAGCTCTTAGAAATGAATTAAAAAAGGATTTAAAAAATAAAGAAGACGCTTTAGAAGCTTCTGATTCAGAAGAAGAAAAATTTCAAATAGATAAAGACATAAAAACTACAAATTTAGCTTTAGAGTATTTAGAGTTAAAAAAAGAATATGGAAATAAAGATGATGTATTTGACATTAATACCTTTAGAGAAGCTGTAGAAAATAATGACAATCAGCAAATCTCTATGTTTTATAACGACCAAAGAGGTGCGGTTATAAATAAATTAGAATCACAAAGAAAGTCAATTGTAGATGGAAGTTTTGAAGGTACAGAAAAAGAAAAAGAAAAAATACTATCGACATTAGAAAAAATAAACATATCAACACAAAAGAGCGAGTTACCAGAGTTTGATTCAGAGTATGATAAACTTCTATATATGACTAACTCAACAAATGAAGATATAAATAAGTTAAAAGCTCTTGAAGAAGATAAAAAATTAATAGAAAAAGAAGGCAAGGTAAATGTACAAATAATAGATTTAGCAAATCAGGACGTAGCAAATTCAGGGGTTACAGATACCGATATGTCTGCAAACAATAAATATGTTTTAGTTGAAAATCCAAAAGACGGTACAAGTAAATATGTTTTAAAAGACTGGGTAAATAGTTTTAGTGAAAACGAAGAAGAAATAGAAAGACTAGAAAAAAAAGAAACAAATGGAACTATTTTACCAGAAGAAAAAATTACGTTAAAAAATTATAAAGCAAATAACTTTCATAGTAGAGATATTTTATCAAATGATTATATCTTTGACAAAACAAAAGGACATCCTGACGGAATAGCTGGTCGTTATAGGGGAGGTACAGATGAAGTTGATTTGTTTATAGCAAATAGAAAAAAGAAAATATTTGAAACTGGAGCTAATCCAGATATAAATTTAAGTCCAGAACAAATTGCTAAATTTGATGAGATAAAGTCGGAAGACTATGATATATCTAATTTAGAAAATGATTTAGACCAAATAATATCATACAATCCAGAAGCATTTGAATTTGACACAGAATTAGAGTCAGTTGAGGAACCGAGAAGTATGGGTCCTACTGCTCAAGAGTTGTTAAAAGGTACGATGGACGTAGCTAATGGTATTATGGATTCATTTGGAGGTCCTGACGCTTTAATAAACGCTGTTATGGGTAAGAAAGCTTTAGCCGCTGCAATGAAAGATGTTACACCTATGGAACAAGCTAAATTAAGCCCTATGTTTCAAGAACACTTAAGAGAAACAAAAGAGCTGTCTAAAAGAGGGTATCATCCATCAGAAGAATTAAAAATTAGAAGAGGTATAGACAAAGCTTATCAACAAGGATTAGAGAATAGTATTAGAGGTACAGCAGGAGATAGAGCAAAATATTTAGCTTCTTCAGGTATATTTGACGCTCAAAGAACATCTGCTTTATTAGAAGTATCTGCTCAAGACGCAGCTTTACAAAGAGAAAATCAAAAACAATATTCCGAATTACTTGTATTTAAAGAAAACTTTGACTCCGAGCAACAAGAATCTAAAAGAACTGAGAACTTACAAATGCAATTAGCAAACAAGAAAGCAGCTTCTGAATTTGCTGGACTTACATTTGCTAATGCTTTACAAAGTATGAGAGGGTCTAATTCATTATTAGACCAAATTAAAAATGGACTAGCAAATACACAGGGAGGATATAATATATCTTCTAAATATGAAGATAATACTAACTTAAACGAAAACGAAGAATAATGGCAATAGATTATGGATTTTGGTCTACGCTGAGCACAGGTTATAAATCTGCACAGGACAGAAAAAGTCAAAGAGATTCTGAATCTTTGAAAGAATTGCAATATATGCAAATGTTGCAACAACAACAAACACAAAGAATAAATCAACAAAACGCTATACAACAACAAATACAACAGGCGGAAGATACAGCTACACAAATATTAAATTCATCTTTTGGTAGACAAAAAGATGTTGACGATATGAAGAAGTGGCATGCAGAACATTCTGGATGGGGAGATATAAAAAATATAATACAACAATATAACGGAGACTATACACAAGCTAGATTGTATGGTAATTTAGATTATTATATAAATCAATATAAGATGAATATAAATAATCCAGACGATGACCCTACTAAGGGAAATCCAATATTGAGAAGAGTTACAAATAATAAAGCTAATTTAACTAACTTTACAGCAGCTGCACAAAACCCAGAAACACAAAAGTTAATTATGTCTGGAGACCATGAAAGATACACCGCTTTTATAAACGGAGAAACAGACGAATTTGATTATGTGGGAATGAGAGGAGATTGGGATTTATCTACTATGATGGAAGACACTGACAATGGTCAAGAAATAAGTTATGAAGATTTTTATGCTAAAAACGAGGTAGCGATACTAAATGATATGTCAAGAGATACTGGTATAGACAGAAATACTTTACAAGAAAACCAACAAGCGGTAGAAGTATGGACTAGAAAAAATTTAAGATGGGAAGAAGACCAAGAGGTGTATGGTACAAAAGCAATAGAAACGAGTTATGTTTTACAGTTTGAAAAAAACTTAGACGCTGTTCCAGAACTTTTACAAAATTATAAGGGTTCTATAGATGGGTTTACAGTAAATGATGTTTTAGATATGGAACAAGAGCATGGTACTGGTTCAATAAGTGGGTTCCAACAATTATTAGAAAGTTTAGACCCTGAAAATAACAATACATCATACACAGAATTATGGGCAGGAATAGGTGGTTATGACACAGAGTCAAGAGGTTATGAAAAATGGATGGGTTCTGGAGACCAAATGAATACATCTGGACAAATATTAACAGACAAAAACATACAAACAGCAGTTTTGACAGCTCAGTATGGTGACTCTTATTTTTCTGAAAATGGAACAATAAATAATATGCAATCAAAAGGATTGTACAATGAAAACGGAGTATTAGTAACAGATGATGATATAACTGGAACATGGTGGGAAAGAGGATTAGAAGTTGGAGGTACAACAGGAACAGTAGGGTTTGGTGCAGGATTGGTTACAACAGGTGTAGCGGCTCCAGTAGTAGCGGGGATTAGTGCTGTTGGAGGATTTGGACTTGGAGCTCTAGGATTTAATCCTTATGGAGAAGAAGAGGCTATGGACCTAAAATACAATGGTACTTATTTAGGATTCAGAGTTTCAGGAGTAGACCCGCAAACAGGACAACCTACATCAATGTTAATTACTAGGAATACAAATAAAAACGATTTACAAAAAATAAGAGACAATATGGGTGATAGACCTGTAGAGGTAGTTATGATAAACGAATTAATAGATAGTGATACCTTTAGTGCGGATGACGCTTTTTATGATGTTGTAGATTTAAACAATGTTTCTTTTAGACAACAAATGGATGAAATGACAGACAGCGAAAGTTTAAGTAAGGTTATTAATGAAAAAAATTCATATGAAACTAAAAAGTCAAACGCTGCTTATTATGAAAAACAAAAAGATAGATTAGAATTAGATTTAGCAAATATATACACAGAGGGTAATACAGAAATTTTACCACAAGTAGCAACTTCATATAAGTCTAATATAGAAACTAGTTTGGTTGTAGGTGGAGTAAGTGCAGAAAATGGACACTTAACATCACCAATGATAATGAGCTGGCTATTAACAGAATCAGAAAAAGCTTCAGAAGGAGATATGCAACAAACTAATAAATTATTTGAACAAGCTACGTCTGGATTAAGCTCATTAATTAGTAAAGACAAAACACTACAAGAAGCTTTAAAACAAGGACCAAAAGGATTTATGAACTGGTATTCTAAAAATACAGATAAAGAAACTTTTAAAAAATTCCAACAAACAAACAAAAAGTGGTCTAAATATTTTACATTAAAGAAATAACATGGCAGATAATATTACAGGGTATGATTTACCAGCAGAACAAGAAACTAATTTAATTTCTACACCAGACGAAGCTATTGAAAGTTATGATGGAAAAAGTAGTACAGATGTTTTTAATAGTTTATTAGGACCTTCGCAAGAACAAGTACAGCAACAAGAAAATATAGACAAATACTACGAGAGTAGAGCGGCAGGAAATATGTTGCAAAACGAAATGGGTGGATTTATGCAGCCTATACAAGAAGACGCTTCAGGTAGTGTTTCTATGGTAGACCCAGATGCAGTTATAGGAGGATTTACATCAGACGCAGGTAGAGCTATAAGAGCGGGTTGGGGAGATTTAGTGTACGGTACAGGAGATGCTATAGATTATGTGTCAGCTGTTATATCTCCTAATGACCCCGAACCAAACACAGCTGTAGGGGATTGGTTAAAGAAAAAAGGAACAGATTTGCAAAATGAAAATTTATTAATTATATCAGAAGACTTACAAGATGTTACATGGCAAGACATGTTTAAAGCAGAAATGTGGTCTTCTAAAGTTGCTAGATTAATTCCATACGCTGCTTCGTTTATGATTCCTTATGGTGGAGGAGCGATGATAGGTGGTAGATTTGGAAGTTGGGCTATGAAAGGATTAGCTCAAAGTGGAAAAGTTGGAAAAATGAGTAGGGTAGTTTCTACTACATCTGGAGGGGAAAAGGTTTCAAAGTTATTGTATGGTACAAATAGAGTTGGAGGCTCTGGACTAGCTCAACATTTAGCTATTGATGCGGGTAAAGCTGGTATTATAGTTACAAAAGGAGCGAGAAATGCTTCACAAATGATAGGAGGTGGTCTCGCTGCCAATACATTTGAAGGTGTATATTTAGGAGGTGAAACATATAATCAGGGTATTAAGGAAGGACTAACAAAAGAACAAGCTGCAAGTGCTGCAAGTGGAGTTGTTTGGGACAACTCTAAATGGGCAGCGGTAGACATTATTCAATATGGAATATTATTTGGAGGGCTAGGTAAAACTATGAACATAAATAGAGTGGCTAGACTAACTCCAAAACCAATGGCTTTTAGCGCTAGTGTCGGTGGAGTTATAAAACCCTTAGTACAAAGAGGTCTTATAAATTTACCTACAGTTGGTGTTTATGCAGGAGTAGAGGGATTTTCTGAAGGAGTTCAAGAAACATATCAAGAATGGATTAAATACGCTAACTTAAATGATGTACAAGGTAAGGGTTATGATTCATATACAGATTATATAAAAGATGCGGATGGTAATTTTACTAAAGAAGCTAGAGACATATTTTGGACTTCTGTAGGTTTAGGAGGAGCTATGGGGGGAGTAAGAGGTGTGGTAGATGGAGCTGCTGAAAGACAAAAAATGTTAGATGAAAAAATAGAGAAAACTGAAAGATTAAGATTATTAGCAGAAGACGGAAGCTATTCAGAAGAATCTATGAGAGACTTCCAAAACTTATCTGACGAGTTAGTAGCAGACCATATATGGAATTACGAGGGAGATGCTAGTAAAATGAAATCTGTAATAGAGCAACAAGTGCAAGACGGAAAACTAACAGAAGAAGGAAGAGATAATATATTTCAGACTATAGACAGAATGACTGAAAACTATAATAAACATTCTGTAAACACTACATTAACAGAAGCTGGAGCTAAACAAGTTTTTTATAGAGAAAATAGATTAACTAGAAACAATTCACAACAAGAACAAGTTAAGTCTATATTTAACGAACAAAGAAAAAAAGTTAAAGAAAATGTTTCTACTGAAAATCAGAAACAAAAGCTGAATGATATTAAGATGGAAGAAAAGGCTGTTTTAGAAGTATTAAAAGCAGAAGAAAAGAAACTTAAAAACGAGATAGAAAATTTCTATTTACAAAAAGAAGAAGTCTTAACTAAAGAAGGGAAAGCAGACAAAAGATATAAAAAGAGATTAACTTCTGAGGAAACGGAAAAATTTACACAGAAGGGTGAAAAAAGAATGACAGCTAGGGAAGCTAAAGAATCTGGTATGTCTATAGAAGAATACAGAGAGTCTAAGAAAAAACAAGAAGGTAAGGGGTTTTTAAGTAGAGCTTTTGACGCTGTTAAAGGAGTAGCTCAGAAAGGTGCAGACACTGTAAGAGGGGTAGCTAAAAAAGGTGTAGAGACAGTACAAGGCTTAAGAGGTAAAACACCAAAAGAAGTTTCAGAAAGCGCAAAAAAATTAGTCGCAAAAAATGTAGTTGACGCTGTAGATAGAGCTGAAAGAATATTAAAAAAGTCAAAAACTTCACAACAAATAAGAAGAGCTTTTACTGAGTTAAAAAAGAAGATGAAAGGTATGGCTGGTGTATCTGTAGAGACCTATAAAAAAGCAGAAGAATATTTGAAGGGTAAACAAAACGGAACTATTACAGAGTCATACACGGAGTGGGCAAACAAACAGGGAGAAAGTAAAAAAAAAGCGGTAACTGAAAAAAAAGAAGTAAAATTACCTGAAGAACCTAAATCAGAAAAGGTTCGTAAAAAAATTCCAATACTAGATAAAGTTAAAAAATTAGCTAAAGCTATAGCTGAAAAAGGTGGTGAAATTATAGTAAAAGCTTCTTCTATAGTTCCTACTAAATCAGGTAATAGTTATACAATAACAGACAGCAAGGGTAGTAAAATTAAATTTTACAATAGAGAAGGTAAGGTAGGTAACCAAACTGTAGATACATTTTTAGCTAAGTATATATCACAAGATACAGTAGACGTAAAAATAAAACTAGTTTTACCTAAAGACGGTCAAGAAAATGTTGTTAATATAGACGGTCAATTATTTTTTCAATTTGGTAATGATTTATACCAATATAAAATGGTTGCTGAAGTTGACGGTCAAGTAATAGGAACTATTGAATATAGAGACTATGATGTTAAAGACGAAAACATTACAAGAGCAAAAAAATCTACTACGGTTAAAGAAAAGATAAAAGAGACTAAAGATAAAATAAAATCTATTTATGAAAAAGTAAAATCTAAAGTATCACAAGAAGAAACAAAACCTTCTAAAGATAATACATTTGAAAAATATGACGGAGCTGTACCCAGAAGAAACCATGAGGTATATACAAACGCAGGTCTTGGTGAATATATTATGTTACAAAGGCTTATAAAAAAAGGATTGGTACCTGCAGACCAAGCTTATATTGTAAGTGGAAAGTTATTAGACTCTTTTGGTAATCAAGCTGTGTCATTAGCAATAGGTAGTACACTGTTAATTACAGAAGGAGGAACTGTAGGAACAGATATTATACACGAATCAGGACACGTTTGGTATAGAATGCAAGCTGAATCTCCATTAATTAAAAGAGTAAATAAATTATTAGTTGAATCAGATATATTTGATTTAACATCCATACAATATCCTGAACTAACGTTAATTGATGTAGGAGGAACTGTTATGACAGTAGGTACATTTGTAGAGTTACAGAAAGGTATCATGAATAATAGTAATGAAGTTAAAAGTGATATTAAGGACATTATAACAAACATTGTAAAGAACGAAGGTGTAGATGATACTAAAACAGCAGAACTATACGCATCTCTTATAACACAACTTACTACAAAAAGAAGAGGTGGAGCTATAGCTAAAAAACTATCTAATTTAGAACAGACACACATACTAGAAGAGTCTTTTGTAAGAACATTAGAAGCTAATACGTATGGTAGTTTAAACTCTATAATTAAGGATAGTAAAGTACAAAAACAACTAGAAGAGGATTTAATTAAGTTTTATAAAGAAACTAAAAAACTTGCTACAGACGAAGAAGCTAGGGAATTTTTAAACTTAGTAGACGATGTAGTACCTACCCTTACGTTAGAGGCTGCAATGAAACACATACTATTAAACTTTGGTAAAAAGGGTGATATACAAAATTCAGGATACGCAGGAATTAACAGAGCTAAAAAAGCTTCATTTAGAAAAGCTACAGAATATTCGTTAGTTCACACATTTTTAAATTATGAGTTAGGCAAGGGATTAACAGACGAACAAATAGCAGATAATGTAATTAAAAGAATAGACAAGTCTGGACTAATTAATTCTAAGTCATTAAAGAAAAAACAAAAAGACCAGTTAAAACAATATATAAGAGCTGTTTTATATACAACTAATCCTAAGTATAAAAAGAATTTAGCTGGTAGTGATAAATTGTTAATAGAAGCAATACTTAAAGAAAAAGGTAT
>JGI24006J15134_10000707_pt1 | contig 20104 bp, 22 predicted proteins | sample LinPmetageLP53_FD_15134 | JGI IMG/M metagenome (IMG submission 15134)
AATCAAACGCTGTGTATCTGTGGAAGGTATTCTTTATTTTTATGACCTCGGCTGCTTCGTAATGGTAGTTGCGCGATTTGGTTTTGACCACCACCAAGTCGTCCTCTTCTCTAACGGTTACCTCTTTGAGACCAAAGGGTAGGAGACCAGCCGAGGACATAACAAAGACAAGCCTGTTCCACAACTCTATCTTTGGTGTGCCGAACTTGACCACTCCATCAAGGCTGGTCATCTCTATTTCTATTTTGTCATGATTAAACAGATTTAAAGGGAAGTCCAGCGGCAGGAACTCGAATGGAGTGGGGTGGACTATCTCTTTAAAAATGAACGTGCAGTTGTTTAGGTAGGCGTAGATTAAGGCAGCAAGGTCTGTGCCTATTACTAGTTTGTCTACTTGGTAGTGGTGCCTCTTACGCATTTGATGTAGCCAGCCTCTTCTTTGTTGGCTTCAATACTATCATCAAACGATGGCTTTTTATAGACTTCGCTAGCGTTCTCTGGGATTTGTTCTCCCTTCTTGGTCCAGTTAGAGAAGAGATTATGGTTCTTAAGTTGTTCAAAGATCTCTTTGTTGTCCTCAAGCATCTGGTCATAGTTCTCATCTCTATCAATCTTAATCTTGTAAGTTATGTAGTCCGCTTCATTTGGCTGTTCGGCAAGGACTGGTCCTGCTACAGCCATAATCAAAGTAAAAGCGACAATCGTAAATCTCATTATAAATACCTCTTATAAAAAATAAGGCACTCGGGGTGCCTTGTTACGGTTGTAATTAGTCCTTACCTTGATTAAAAGAACTTATTTTACTCGTTATTATCCATAAACCCTACAACATAGTTTTCCAAAACGATTTCATAGGTTTCCCCTAACACACTTACGCTTTCAACCATTGACGCATCGACAACAACCTTGGAGCCTTTCTGGTAAATAACGCTGTTATAAACAGCCTCTCTTTTACAATCTTCTGCACTATCCAAAACCGTAGCCATGACATACTTGTCTTTGGGTAAGCTATAACCCTCGGGCAAAAGAACGCCGGTATTCTCGGCGTCCCCCTGCGCTTGGGTCTGAACTAGGATATATCTATTTTGTGGTCTGAAATTCATAATACCCCCCTAGTATGGAACCTTGGAAACTTTCTCGTACATATCAAGCAACTGTTCAATGTCTTCGTCGTTCTTCAACATACGGTAGGCACGAATAGCAGAAGAGAGTTCTTCTTTACTAAGCCATCCGTTTTGAATGTAGCTCTTCTTGAGGTCTTTACGGTGCTCTTGGTAGGGCAGCATCTCTGCCTCCACCTCTGCGAGGGCACGAATAAAGTTTCCAATGTACTCTTGTTTGTTTTTATCGTCAGACATTCTTTCCTCCGTTGGTTGTCTTTACATTATATATTATAATCATTTCTCAGAAAAAGTCAAGCACTTTTTTAAGTAATCTCGCAAGCACCACCGCCGCAAGCAATTTCTCCCGAGAGGTCAGTGTTGTCGTCTACTTCTATTACCTTGGTGAGATCTACTTCTTCTAGGCTAGCCAGCATTGCTTCGTAGGTTTCTTTGGAGCAGTCTTCAAAGGGTGCCTGTTTGTAACTTCCGCCGTCGTAGTTGAGGACCGAGAGACCGTTGTATACGTCCCTGTTGTCCCACATCCACTCGCCAACATCAGCCCACTCGGCTTCCTTAATAGAGATGGTAGCTGATACATTGTGGGTGTTCTGCCCATTTCTTGTTCCGGGCTTGACCCACTCTGAGCTAATCTTAGCCACTCGTTTAAGAAGCTGAAGAGCGCTCTCTGTTCTCATAATCGCGCCATCTGGTGCTTTCTGTGGGACAGAGATCACTGCTGTATCGTGTGGTCTGAAGTATTCATCCTCAACCATATCTGGATGATAGAGGGACAAGTAGCTATAGATTGCTTCGTTCTTCCCTACGCGGAGACGACGGATGTAGTAGTCGTTGTGCCATGCGTGAATACCACTAGACGTTCCCAAAGCCAGAGAGGTTGTGCCTGCTGGCTTGACTGTTGTAGTTCTGGCTGCCTTATTAACCCCAATGAGTTTAGCAACCCGTTCGTTTTCAATCATTACTACTTTAGTTGCCTCTGTCGTATCTAGGTTGAGAACCTTGCCGGATGCAATACCAGTCATACTAACGCCGATAAGTGCCTCTTTCTCTGTGGTCCTGCGCCAGATATCGCGCAGGTAGTGGAAATCAGAGTAGCCTGCTTGGAGCGTTCCAATGAACGCTGCGGCTTTTACTCTGCTATTCAACTCGCCTTGGCTCTCTACGTCGCTTACATTCACCTCTGTTAGGTTACAGAACTGGTAAGGTCGTAGGGCAATCTCACAGCAAGGATTAGTACCCCAGTCTTTATCGTTTGAAAAATAAAAACCGGGCTCTCCACTACCTGATTCTTTTACCCTCTCCCATAAATCTTGGAAGTATTCTTTGGTAATTCTGTGGCGAAGGAGCACAACGGAGTTGTTTGCTCTACCTCTTTGTGGGTTGGTTTCCCACCAGTTGCCTGTCTTTGCGGCAATCATTTCTAGATCGTCTGCTGAGAACAACGAGATCAAAGCAGCACGACGAATACCACCAGCCAACACTGCGTCTGCGATGTGGCAGATCATATCGTGGGCTTCGATGGTTGTGAGCTTATCTCCATTCTCTTTGGCTTCAAACATACCTTGGAGNTTAACCAAGCACTCTTTAAGTGGTTGTGGTCCCGGTGCTTTNCCGCCAGAGGTTACAAGTATAGCGCCCTTTGGTCGAATGTCCGAGTAGTCAAAGCGTAGTTTAGATCCACCTTGGAAGTAAGATCGAACCAAGGTTTAACCAAGGTTTTAACAGAGTCAGCCCAGCCCTCAATAGAATCGTTTACCAAGAAGCGGCGTGTCCTCTTTGATGTCGGCTTCTGAATGACTGGTAGCTTCTCTACGTGATGCTTCTGGACACTGTATCCGACGCCAGTTCCACCAAGTAACAGGAACATAATCTCGCCAAACACTCGCCAGTCGTCAATCGGTGCGAAGGCGCAGTTATAGATACGGTTGGGTGCTACTTCGATAGGTTTGCCGCCAAACTGCATTGAGCGCATAGAAGGTAATACTTTCTTGTTGTATACCATCTGGTAGGCACCGTTGATTTCTTCTTCTAGTTCTGGGTATTTCTTAGCATGCATAGCTTTATTTCTATCCACGATCTCTTCCCAAGTCTCCCTGCGTTCTTTTTCAGGGAGGTACCTTGCGTATTTCATATGAACGGTGATATCAGATAAGATATCTCTTGCTACTTTATTCTTGTCTGTCATTCGCTTGTTCCCTTTATTTATTTTAACTTCTTGTATTTTTCTCTCATTGACTCGGCTTGGCTTTTCACAGTTGGGGCGGTTCCACTCTCAACCGTTCCCAAAGATAGCACCTTGATGCTAACATTGGATGTGTCCATTCTAATTGGGAAGACAACTCCATCGAGACCATTTCTGTTCTTCGCGACGTATATCCTACCCTTATTCACCTTCTTGTCNTCAATTGTTCTGGAAATGGTGAAGATAAAATCAGCCACAAANCATTTGTTAAACGCTTCTGATATTGCTTCCAGTGTAACGATTTCAGCATTCAATCCACTTCGGTTAGTTTGCGAGGCTGTCCAGATTGGACACTCAAAGACCTGAGATAAACCACGGAGTTCTTCGTAAATAGATTCCAAATCGTGTCTTTTCTCATTTGATTTGCGATTAATTACTGGTCGCAACAAATCAGCATAGTCAACGATGATCATATCAACTTTAATTCCTCTGGATTTTATTCGTTCCAGATGATTCTTAATCGTGGTAGTGGTCGCTGATTTGGTTGGATACTCCTTGATAATTACATTACCTTCAATATCTTTAACCTTTTCATGAATCTGCTCCTTAAATTGGAACATCTCTTTTAATTTTAATCCAGTAATGCAACTATCATAACGACCAGCGATAGATGTCTCAGCCATCTCAAGAGTATAATGAATGACCGTCTTGCCCTGCTTTACTGCTTGCGCTCCGAGATGTACCAGAGCCATAGATTTACCAGCCCCAGTTGGAGCAATAACAACACCCAACTCTCCATTTCCTAGCCCACCTTTACAAATCGCATCGATTTCTTTCCAACCTGTTGTGATTGGATCTCTTTGTTTAATCTTGAATCTCTCTTCAAAGTCTAGCTTATAGTCGTAACCAAAGTTAATATCCGTGCCTAGCTTTAAAGCCTCGTTGATAACCGTGCTAATCTCATCAAACGATGAGCGATTAAGAAGCTTCACTGACCTCATCATTGCTTCTTTCAGTTTCTGCTTCTTGCAGAAGTCAAGCGATGTTTCCTTAACGTAGTCACAATCCTCAACAATGGAGGCGTCTTTCAGTACACTAAGCAAGTATTCTTTAGCTTGCTCCTTTACAACATCGTCATCAATATTGTTTCTGATTAGCGTTGCCATAATCTTAAGAGAAGGGTATACCTCATACTTCTCTTTGTATTGATAAATACTGCGAACTATTGATTGGAGATACTTGTACTCCAAGAAGTTCACATCTAAAACTTCGCCCAGTTGATCTGCGAAGACTCGTTCAGTCAAAATCAGGTAAGTCAGCTTATCTTGAAATGTCTTACCAAACTTTGAGAAATCCGTTTTTTCTGTCATTTTCCTTCCAGTAATCTATATTCTCTCGCCCATTCTTCTACTTGCTCTTTCGTGGGCTTCCTATCCTGCTTTCCCCCTCTAAACATCTGGTATCCAGAAAGCAGGACGCTAATTGCAATAAAGGTAGCATACACTACTAACATCCATTTTGCAAGCACTAAGTTAACGAAGAATGTAAAAAAGGTCATGAAGCCCACGACCTTCCCTAAGATAAAGAACACTGATGCTAATTTCGTCAGTGTTGATAAGCTCTCCCAAAACCCTTCTTGTTCTTCCAACTACTTGCCCTCCTTGCTCTCAACCGTTATTCTGTTGAAAAGTGTGAATAGATCGTTCCAGTCATAAGCACCGAAACCATCCTCAATCATCATAGCCCTAACACCAGTTTTATTAAAGGCAAGTTCTGGATTGCCTACCATTCGCCTAATGTATTGAGCGCTTTGGGCTGAGATGCAAGGCACATACAACTGCATCATCTTGTAGTTCTTTTCTATTAGTTCTCTCTTCTCGATGATATTCTTATACACTTTGAGTTTGCTTTCAACACCTTCGGCATAGTCAACTAGGTCTTGTATTGTATACGATTTTTCATCAGAAAGGAAAGGAAATCGCTTAGATACAGTCGGCAAACCCGCTCCGCCAACACCGGGAAGGTTGTCGCTCTTGTCCCCCGCGATTGCTCTCGCAAGTGCGAAGTTTGTTGGGTGGATCTCAAACTGCTCCAAGATCCTCTTCTTGTTGAGGATTTGTTTTTGGATTGGTCTGTATAGAATAGTTGTGTCGTCGCACAACTGGATGAAGTCTTTGTCTGAACTTAGGATAATCTTGTGGTGTTCGGACAAGGTTTGGGACTGGGAGACCAACGCGATAATGTCGTCAGCCTCCACATTCTCAACATAAGACTGCAAGATAGGCATCTCGTTTAGATACTCGATGATCCTTTCCTGTTGCCAGTTCTTATTATCCTCCTGCTCGCCAGCAGTCATATTGTGTATGTCTCGATTGAGACGCACCGGCTTCCTACCTGCCTTGTAGTTCTTGTCCATACTCTTTCGTCTTTGAGAGCCACCGTCCCAAGCAACAAAGATTAGGTCTGGATTGATTATTCTACATACAGCTTGTAGTGATTTGATGAAACCCTTGGTGCCTCCGATTGGTTGTCCGTTAGTGGACAGGCTAGGGTCTACAATGTAATTCCTCATAAAGAGGTTTAGTGCGTCAATTAATAATACTCTTCTATTCTTCATACTCCAACTCGATGCCTAAGTCTTTGAGGATTTTTTCAAGTTCCTCATTTAACTTGTCTTCGTCGTTGGAGTTAACATAATTGTGTTCTTCTAGAGCAGTTATATAGTAGAAAGCTTCTTCGATTAAATCTTTCTTCTCTTCTAACTTTTCTCTAAGGCTAGCATGGTCATTCATAGTAAAGCCCTCCTTAGTCTTTTAGAACATAACTATGTTGGTTTTGCTTTTTTGCCTCCAACGATTTGAATTATTTTAACAGAGTAGGATAGGAAAGTCAAGAGATTTTAGTGATGGTGGGAGTATTTTTTCTTTTTGTATTTCTTATACTTCTTGTACTTCTTGTACTTTTTCTTGTGCTTCTTTTTGAAATACTTCTTCTTATACTTCTTCTTGTATTTCTTATAGTGGCTATGCCCCTTGTACTTATAGAGGTGGCTATGATAGTGCTTACTGTGGGTGTGCCAGTAATAATCATACACAACATAGTACGAAGGGTGTACGACGTAATGATCTTCGTATTCATAGTGAGGGTTGTGGTGTTTTGTGGTAGGGTGGGCGAAAGCGCAGCCCGAGAAGACCGATAAGAATAAAGATAGGGTGATGATTCTTTGCATGATTAAAACCTCCGTTCTCTTATTAGACGGAGACTATATTCATTTATTCATCTTTTTCTTCATAAAAGTCTTCGGCTTTGCCTAGGCGCTTGTCGAACTTCTGGATGACTTCTTCGTCCATAACATCGTAGACACGCTGTTTAAACACTGGGTCAGTCATCTTTTCATCCCACTTGGATGGCTGGAACTTTACAACTTTACCGTCGCCCATCTCCAAGGAATACCAAGCACCAGCACTACTCATATAGTTTGAGCCCTTGATAGCCTCGAACAAACTTTGATCGTCTTGGACACCGATGTCGTCGGTACCCCATAAGATTTTAAAGTTACATTGCCGACCTTGTGTTCCGAACCTGCTCTTCTCCAACTTGACCTTGACCTCGGAGCCAATACGGAAACCGCTATCGTCAAGGACGAAAGAAGCCTTAGCCTTTCTACCTGTAAGCCAGACACGCAAAGAATATGCGTAGATCATAGCCTTACCACCGGGAGTGACATAGGGGGTAGTCATCGCCTCGCTTGGGCTTCTGGTGATGTTGCTCTTCAATTGATTGAGCACCAAGAAGGTTGATTGGCTGTTAGCAATCGGTACAGTCAGCTTGGACATACCCTTAGCCAAGATCCTCGCCTTTACTGCCATGGAAGACTGTGGATTAAAGTCTCCTTCCACGTCGGAAATAGCAGGTGTAAGAGCAAGAGAATCCCAAATGAAAAGCATACGATTTTCATTGTTAACCAATAGATCTTCGATAGTTTCCAAGACAAACTCAACAGACTGAGCTTGAACATAAAGAATAGTTTCAACATGACACCCTGCCCTCTCCAAAAAAGTTGGATCAATGGCGGATTCAGAATCAAAATAGATTACATCAATGCCCATCTTTTGAGCGTTAGCAGCGACCTGAGCAGCCATATAAGACTTACCAGTTGCTTCCAGACCTGCGATCTCAGTTACTTTACCGACTGGAACACCAGCCAGTTTCCCTTTGCAAATAATAGAATCTAGCCACCTAGACCCTGTTGGAATCCAATCATTAACCTGAGTTGGATTCTCTTCATTGAGGTTATGTGCTACGGTCATCCCTGCGCGTTTGTTAATCAACTTACGCATGTCAGCCATAGACAACTTGCCTGCCTTAGCCATTGTATCTCCTTATAAAAAAGTAGGGGGGCTTGCGCCCCCCTTGGTTATCCTGCCAGTTCTTTGAGAGCAGCTTCAACGTCATTGGAGGGTTCTGCTTTCCCTCCATACTTTGAAGACTCGACCGAGACCGATTCTGCATCTACCTCAGAATTGAGGAACTCATCAAGAATGCCTTGCACATCTTGAGTGGACTTACGCTCGAAAAGTGTGTCCAAGTCTGGGACAGTGGTAACAATCTCCTGACATGCTTCATCGCCATCTTCACATAGTGGGGAGGATTTACGTCGTGGCTGCACCTTCGTTTGAGGATACATCATGCCGGGAGCTTTCCCATAAGCAAGAACAAGGTCTGTTCCTTCATTTGGGTCAGTAATATCACCATAGTCTGGATTAAGAACCAGACTGAGAAGTGTTTCGTATACAGTCTTTCCGTATCCCCACACCTTAACACCTTCAGCTTCTTGTCCACGAACGAGGACAGGAGAGAAGAAGCGCTGGCGAGCGAAGAGGGTTTTTGCCTGCGTTACACTTTCGTTAGACCCTTCGTTAAAAAGTTTCGTAGCGAAGTTGCACACAGGACAATCGTCCCCAAAGTTGCGCTTCGGACAAAGGAAGCCAGAATTGCTTCCTAGGTTGTAGTGAAAGTGATGCTCCTTGAAGGGATCCTCATCTGGTGATGGTAGGATGCGGATAACATTTTCCCCGTCCTGTGGTCGCCAGAAGTCAGACTTCTTTCCACCCTTGTTTTGAGCAGCACTAAGTTTCTGTTTCATTTTATCAAGATTAATACCCATTTTTTCTCCTTTTTAAAAATTATACACACATTATAAAACAACTAATATTGAAAGTCAAGAACTTTTTTCATTTTGTATCTCTGATGTGCTTTCAATGAAATAAGCGTATTTGTCTGAGTATTGAGTAGAGAACACACCGTAGGATACTTTTACTTCCTTTTCTTGTGGTGTATCTTTTACTTGGCTCATTATCTTACTCATCAAAGTTTTATCAGTTTTTAGTTCCGTTTCAGGAATAGCGTAATAATAACGCTTTTCCTTTGCGTTGTCAAGAGAAAAAAACGGACTTTCTTCGCCTGTTTCTGGATTTAAGATGCCGAAAGTTGAAATGCGGCAGATGTTTTTTGGATCGGATAGGGTTCCAACAATTGGTTTGGTATGGTTAAAGATGTTTATCATATGGATTGTTGCGGCGATAACTTCGTTTAAGCTATCGTAATAGCCCATAATAGGTGCTCCGCCTAAGATTTTATCTACCTGCTGGTTATCAATGGCGTAGAACTGCTTGAAAACACCAGATCTAGTGTATTGTTGTAGAGCACCGAAGACTACGTTGGTTTGCAATCTCCTAGTATCCGATAGTGTATCTACGTCCGGGTGAACATAGAGGATGCTTATTTCGCCCTTGCCGTGTAACTGCTCCAACACACGCAGGGCAGCGCCAGAAATAATGCTAGATCCTGCCACAATAAAAAGTATATCGCCCTCGACTTCCCTTAGTTGGTCACCTATGTCTGGAAAACTGCTTTCATACTGTTCTGGGTGGGCGCATTCTGGCACACGAATAGTTGATCCCTCTTCGTGATCGATTGTGATTACCTTGTATTGTGGATGCTTTGCAAAGGCTTTTGTTAATTTATAGCCAGCAGACCCTAGTCCAATTAATATATCCATAAGTCTTTCATCTCTCCAAAGTTTCTTCCGCCGGATGCGTTGGTCTTGAATCGACCGAAAGGTGTGGTCATAAACTCCCAGTATACCATGTTGATAAAGTCGCCATCCTCGTCGGCATAGTCTAACACAATACTGTCGTGGATGATAAATGCTATCTTGGTCTTCTTTCCTTCGAGCATTTCGTTGATTGCAATTGCCCTATCCATAATCAAGTCACTACAAGTGCTTTGGATGATGTAGTTTAGGGCATGATACTCATCAGAAGGGATGTCTCGGTGGAACATCGTTTTTACCATCCTACCGTCCCAAAACATCTCTTTGACTGCTGCCCTATCATAGAGTCTAGATAGGACCTCATCTTCGGCATTTGGGTTGTAAAGCCACGAAAAAAGTTTCTTTTTTGCTTCATCTCGTGTTACTTGCCCACCGAACAACTCATAGGCGTTGTAATCGTGCAAATCTATGTAGGGCTGCTCTTTTCCGAGGAGACCTAGCATAACGCGAACTTCGGCTGCGTTGTAGTCTAACTCAACAAGCCAGTCGTTGGTTGGCTTAATAATCTTTCTGAACTTCTTATCCATAGTTAGAATGGGAAAGGAATGCTTCTGGGTGGTTAGTCTGCCTGTCTTTGTGCCGAAAGGATTGTATTTGATGTAGGGCTCTGTTCTGTGTATCTTCCTGTAAAAGTCTTTTGTTCTAGGGTCTGCCAGTTCATTGTTGAGAACAGACAAATCAATGTTTAGTTTCTGATACTTTATTTCTGTGGTTAGCTTTGTGATGTCGACCATGTTTTGGTAGTTCTCTGGTCGAGGGTAGGTGTCCAGAACGTGTCTGGTGATCTTATCTTCATTAAGCAGAACTCTCTTAGGAAGCCCTCGGGCACAAGATCAAAGAAACAGTGGTCTTGTAGAGAAACCTTAGCGATTGCAAATGATTTGTAGAATGCTTTGAGTTTTGACCAGATACGGTCGTAGTCTTCTTTGAGTTCTGATGGACAGACTTCCCCTAGGTCCTTGCCTTCGCAGTAGATGTTGGCGTATTCAATCGGCAGGTCTTTTAGGAACGAAGCATACTTCCAAGTTTCGTTGCCTTCGTCTGGGAGGTCTTTGTAGATTTCTCCCTCTGAATATATGCCGACACACTTTTCTTTTTCATCTAACGCTTGGAATAACAATGCTGACCTTCTAGTAATATTGTTTCAGGTATTGGTTAATATACTCTAAAGCGGAGGATTTGTCAACAGAATAATACAATTGATTAATATCTGACATTACTTTGTCCAACCTTTTATCCAGTTTGCCTTTGCCGTTGGTCTTTTCTTTTATTCTAATTATCAAATAAGTTTTCATCCAGAAAAGATCGTTGTATTGCAGATTGAACTTTTCTTCAGTTATAGCGTCTCTTCTGATTTTTCTTACTACTGTCTTGGACTTTGAAGAGTTATCCCTATATTGACCGGGACCCGGACTCTTAGGTAGACATAATTCGGGAGATTTAGTATACGGGAATTGTCTTACATAGTCAAAATAAAAATTCTTAAACTTGTCTCTCAGCAGGGTCACATCTGTTTCATATGATTTGTTGTAAAATCCATCATATACGTCGTGCAGAGTAAAATTTTTGATATACTTCTTAGCTGGACCGAGACTGTGGATGTGCGCGTGGAGGGGATTGGCACCATAGACTGCCCTCACAAGTACGTTTCCCTTTTCTATTGTATGCTGGTGTTCAGGCACATGGGCGAAGTTTGCTAAATTGCCTGTTTGTTTTGCTGGTCCGGTTGCACCGTTTCCATTTTCGTCAACGCTGAAGTCATGGGAGTGGTTAAGGACTGCTCCTGTAAAACTCTCCTTCTCAATAGTAAAGAAATACTTTTGCATATATTCTTTCATTTTTGATGAATTTAGATTGGCGACAAGCCTCCAAGGGGCATTCTTATCAACAAAGAAGCCGAACTTTGCAGCCGCCAGTGTGTAAAATTCAAAATTAATATTGTTTATGTATTTATTAAACTTATTGTAATCATCATCGTGATTATCAAAAGACATCTCGACGCACAGACCACTTACATTTGGGCTAGTTCTTATAGACTCCAAGACGCCCGTCTTAGTAATTGGAAAGTCAAGCATCATCTCGGGGGCATATAGATTTAAAAACACATCAAGAAAGCTTTCAAAGTCTCTTATCTGCTTGTCTAGCTTAGTTTTTGGCAAGAAGACCGTAACAAAATTATTATAATACTGCGTCGTAATTCTATCATATAGATTGTCTACGTCAAACCATCCCTTTTTAGCCTGTATATTTTTAGTTAAAAAATTATCTGGGTGTAGTCTATTGGCTCTTTGGGTTTTGATAAACTTAACAAAGTCTTCAAATGCGTCGGCAACAAAGTTCATTACAAAGACAGTCTCTTCTTCGGTTTTGATTTGCTTTAAAGACTCATTGTTCGGCACTATATAGTCTCTATTGAGATCCAGCTTGCCATAGTTTGCATACTTGGAAGACCAAAAATTGATTGGGTCGGGGGTTTCCATATTGTCAAGTTCGTCATCAGGCACCACAAAGCTATCATAGATATTTCTTGTCTTCGATGTGACCCTCTCTGGGTCATCATACGTTATATTATCTGGGTATGAATTCTGATACTTAACCCTCTCCTTGAAGAGATCTTTGGCTCCAAGCTTGTTGCTTCCATATACATCAATGTTAAAAACTTTTGTGGTCATTGGCTAGCCCCCCTAACTTAAGCTCGGGGCAGATTGCCAAACTGCCCTAACTTGTGTGTTCCAACCTGAATCTGTTATCTCATTTGATACACCTAAAACAAAATAATAACCGCCCAAGCCCATTTGCCTTGAGAGGGAGTCTTTGCTGCCCGGATTTCCTAGCCCAGCAACTGTTGGGTTAATATATAAAAAGCACCCCGGCTTAAGCAGTGAATTTCCTAGCATAGAAATGTCAGCTTCAAAGTTTCTCCATAACTCTGCCCTTCTGTTTCCCGCTCTCATAGACTTTTCAGCCATCATCTCAGCCAGTCCGGGTCTTTGTGATTTTCTAAAATTGATCTCTTTAATCAATCCACGATCAGCACCTATGTAAAAATGATACACGCCGCGTTTGGCATCCCTAGCTATGTTTCCATCCCAATCAAGAGTTGTATTTGATGAGTTAGCATAAAATACGAGGTAGTTAAACCTCTCACTAGTCTTTCTTTTGGCCAACAAACTATTGTTTCCAAACCTATCGAGTATTCTATCTAGCTCAACTCTGGCTTTATACAGTTGGACATCGCTGAATATTCCTGATACGATTGGTAGTGCCTGCTTTGTGCCGAGCAGCCCAGAACTAATTGGCTCTATGACGCTATCGCCACTAGAGACTCCGGGCAGATCGAATGATGATATTTTTAGAGATTGTGTTTGTTTCTGCGGATTACCAAAAGTTTGCTGATTGATCGCCGGAACAACCAGTCTCTGTATTGTGTCTCTGATGAAATCACTTACGGGGTAAACATCTCTACCGGGGTCAATAACGTTTGCTTTAAAAAAATCGATGAACAATTCCAAAGTTATTGGGACATCAGCAATGTTAACTTCTATTTTTGTACCGGGGTTTTTTGGGTCGTCTATCGCAAATGATCCCAATGTTGCCACAATCTGATCTTCTTTCATCCTGACGTGGACATCGTTTATCTTGAAGGCTTCCTGTAGGAGATCTCCGTAATAGAACCAGTAAATTATTTTGCTACCCCTATCAGCAGAGAAGGAGTCGGCATGTCCTTTAAGTGTAGCATTGGCAGCGTCTCCAACATACTGTGACACATCTAGATTTTTTAATGCCTCTTCAGATACATTTTTTGTAATACTCCCATTGGTTTTTTTGTCTGCAAGATCTTCTGCGCTCCTCTGAAACTCTGCCTCTAGATTAAATGATACAGGTCCGGTGGCTTTACCATCTCTTATTTGAGATACCAAGCTAGCTTCAGCAGCGGCTCTTCTCGCTTCCTCTTCCTGAGCTTGGCTGTCTGCTTGAAAATCAAATGTTACCCATTCAGGATTTTCCTTCCCTATGTTTATTTGACGCTTCTTGGAGATATCTTTGTATGCTTGCCCGTACAAAAGCAAATCTTCTTTGGCGACAACAAGACGATATACTTTGCCCTTGTTAAACATATTGGTTAACAGTTTGTTAAATTTTGCAACCCTGTTCTTCGCTGCTATAAACAAAGTTCGATTATTTAATTCGTTAATTTTGTTTTTCTTATCTGGTATGCCTATTTTAAGCTGGTCAACATTCTCTTGTAATACCTGTATCGCCTGCTCTGTCAGTTCCCTTTCCTCTCCTTGGAGAGAGAAGACCCGCTTTGTAAATTGATATTTCTCTGTGGTGGTGAAGGGCAATTGCCCTTCGCCACCAAAGCCGGAGACTGTTGTGTTATATCCCGTTTTCACTACTTCTTCTTTTTCTGCAAGTTCCGCTTCGTAGCTGGTTATAAGCTTATTGCTTTGCTTGATCATTCCATCATCGGCAAGCAGGTCTTTTTCTAGTTGGGCGATCTGTGGTTTGATCGATGCATCCAAAGATATCTCTTCGTCTTTAAATATGTTATACCTCATCTGCTTTTCGATAGCCTGTTCTATTCGTGCTCTGTACTGCAAGCTCAATTGCAGAACACCATTTTGCTGAAAAGATAAATCATAATCGACCAATATTAGAGACATAGAAACTTGGGTATTTCGAAGCTCTGCGCGAAGACCGGCGTTAAAATCTCCCGGTGGAAGTTCGTAGCCAACGTTTGCTTTGATCTCATAATAATCAGAGTCAAACTTTTCATCATCCAGTCGGTTGTTTCTTAAGATTAAATCGGAAAACGTAAAACCATTTCCCCTGTTCTTCACTAGTGACTCTCCACTCATCATTGTCAAGACCAAGTTGCAATCGACAATTCTTCCTGCTCCAAATGGGTTTTGATTTTTGAAATCAAAAGAAAAGGATTTTATTGCCACGTCGTCTCCTCTTTGACCCCTAGAGGAAATTAACTCTTCAATATTACGCTTAGAGCTATCAGGAAAAGATATGGGCACTTCGTTTGTTTGTTTTCTAGAATCTCCGTCGATAGTTACTTTATAAAGATTAATCTTGGGAACAATTTGTGCTTTCTCTAGCGTGGTCATATTTAACAAATTGGAGTAGTTTCTACCTCCAGTATTTATTTTAGACAACAATGCATTAGTGTCTGGGTCTTCAATACTAAAAAAAGTGTTCCAGCCGTTAGGGTTGACAAAGGCTTTTGAATTCTCTGAGAACATAGTGATGTTAGATCTAATGAAACTCTGGGTTGAAGAGTTCATAATCGGAGATATCTTGTTTTCTGCCAAGAGAGTATTAAGATCTTTCGCTACGTTTGCTGCTGTACTAGTCACTTTTAAACTCCGTAAGACTGTAATATTCTTTCAAGTGGAGTTGGCACCATGATGATGTCTCCAAAGGATATCTGATCTTCAGTGGGCTTTTGGTTGAATTGGGCTATGACCCACCAATAAGTTGAATCGCCATAATAAAAATTAGCTAATTTATAATAGTGATCCCCACGTCCCCATATGTGATCAATCACAGTTAACGATGACACATCCTTTGAATCAGGATATTTTAAAGTTGGTGTGCTATACTGCTCTATTCGCTTCACGCCGCGATCACGGTGAACGTTTTTATATAAATCAAAATTGTTTACGAATCTTTGTCGACCTTCATATCTAGAAGCCATCTTTATTTCTCCCAATTAGTTATCCACCAAATAGTTTTTCCCAAGGACTAGGTGACCCCTCTAGTGATCCTAGTATAGAATCCTCTCTCGATTTTAACACCACCGAGTATGCAGTGTCGGGTTCCATATCTCTTTCACCCAAGGTGCCGTCTTTAAACTTAGCAAGATACTCTTGAGTATATTCACTCTTTGAAGGAGTTCCGGGCGTAGATCCCACGATGTTTGTGTATGGGAAATCTTCACCCTGTACGCCAGATATGGTTCTGCCATTAGAATCAAAGCCTAGTGTTTGATCGTGAATGGGATTAAAAGTACAGTTAAGTCTGATTATTTTAGGAAGAATTCCGGTGTTTTCAATTTCAAAGACGCCAAATTCCAGATCAGGCGTAAAATTAAAGCTAGAAATCGTACCCGCCAAAAGATCCTCTCCCGCAATTGATGTTGGAGATTGCGCTAAATTTATATATCTTAAACCAATGATAGGTGCGCCGCTATAAGTATTTTGTGAGCCATGCTTCGTGTAAGAAGGGTAAAGCATCTGTACCAAGCTGTTAACATCATTGAGATTTTTTGCTGCTGCTGCCTCATTCTGAGCTACGATAGCCCAACTCATCGAAATACTTCTTTGCGTATTTTGATAATAGGGAAGCGGATCTGTTCGACCAAAGGCGGCATCTTGTTGAAAGTTGCTGCTATAGGAATCCGAAAAGGACTCCATAAAAGCGCTGAAATTTACACTAAAATCCGTATTTGATATACGACTGAACTGCAACCAATAGCCCTTATTGACATAGGTTGCAACAGTATCAACCAGACCCATTCTTACAGCAGACTGAGCGTCTTTCAAGTCTGATAAGGCTAGTTTCTGTTCAAATTGCTTTTTATCTTTTTCGCTTATAAGGCTCATAGTTTATTTTCCTATACTCAGGCAATTGGAAGTCTAGCGTTTCCAGTTAGTGTGTAGTTCTCATCAATATATTTAATTGTTGTCTCAGCAATTTTATTTCTCCCGGCACTGTCCAAGTAGAGTTCTACTTTAATTGGTTGTTCGTTTCCACTAGCAGAGGCTAGCGCCCTAGTCATTGCTCTTTCAAGCTGGGCTGGGTTTATTCCCATTTGTGACGCCATAGCAGCCATTTGTGCGTGGGGGTCCATACCTCCTGTCATCGCCGGGGCTGCTGCGGGGCTGCTAGACTCAAAGGCACCGGCATCTCGCGCCAAAAGAGCCGCGTCTATTCCCAAACTTGCGGCTGTGCCTGCTCCGGGTACCATTCCGGCTGCGCCAGATGCCACTTCCATTCCTGCTCCAGTAAAGTCTCCATCAAAAATGCGTGATCCAGCAAACCCAAGAGATGCTAGCAATCCGATAACTGGTATTTTTTTAATAAATGATTTGCCCAGACCTTTTCCTAAACCTTTTCCTAAGCCTTTTCCTGCACTCTTTTTAGAGAGTGCTAAACTTTCTTCAACCGCGCCGGGAGGCAGAGGTGGGGGCTTTGTACCAAACATTTTGCCCCTACCGAGAATGGCATCCCCGCCTGAGCCTCTAGATGACTGTCTTCCAATACCACCACCTAGCGCACCTAGCGTTGCTTTTCCAAGCTTTCGAGTCAATAGTGCTCCAGCGGTGGCGATACCCCCGCCGGCTAAAAGCGCTAGAAGCGTTGGCATCATTCCGTCTTCTGATGATGTTGCTTTAACGGCACCTTGCGATGCGATCTTCATTGCTTCTGCGAGATCATTAACGCCTGTTGTTAGGTTTTCAAAGACTGCTTGTTGATCTTTTAGTGAGTCAGTAGCTTGGCTAGACATTTCTCCTAGTGTTTTCTGTTCGCCTGTAAATATTGATGCCGCATCTGCTCCGTCGCCAAGGATAGCCCTAACTTTACCAACCTCAAGACCAAATGCGTTGGCAGCGAATCTCTGCTCAAAGAAGCCAAGTTGATTAAAGTCTTTGCCTGATTTTGCGAATGCCTCTCTTAATAAGTTTAGTTGCGCTTCAGGACCCTCTGCCGCTGCCATTGTCAAATCAAATGCATTAACAAACGATCCACCAAGAACAGTTCCTACATCTGCCACTGCTGTAGCAGAGCCCTCGAAGGTACTTAATCTATCAGACAGAGCGAATAATGTGCCACCCATATCCTCAACATTAATGCCAAGCTTTTTAGCCATTGTTGCGGTGTTCTCGAAAATCTTTGGTGCCCTAGCGCCAAACTCACCTAATCTTGGAGATAAAGCAGCAAAAGCATTAGCCATTTCATCTGGAGCAATTCCTATTGCTGCGCCTGTTTCAACCATCTCCCTAAGAGATTCATTTGCTTGGGGAACAGACATGCCGATTTCTGAAACTAAGAAGTTAAAATTACCAGCGGTTGTTTGGGTGGAGACGCCCAAGTTTTTCAACATCGCCGTCGTGCCACCGATTTGCTTTTGAACATCTGGCTGTAGCATACTGAATGTTGAAAAGTCTCTGTATAGCCCTGTTACAGCCTCTGCTGAATCAGAGAACAAAACGCCCTGTTCTTTGTAAGCCCGAGATGTATCTTCGACGGTCTGTGTTAGTTCGTAATTTGCTCCGGTTGAGCCTAGCACCTGTGCTTGCAAGCGATTAAAGGAAACTGTGGTCTGGAGGATGTTGTTACCCATCATCCCTAGCAAACCAACACCGAATCTGTCACCAAATGCCTTAGCAGCAGAAGAGCCAAACTCTTTCATGCCCTTGCTGCCACCCTTGATGGCTTTTGTAATATCCCTAAATGTGCTGCCTGTATCTCTGGAGATACCTAGAAGACCACCCATTGTGTCAACAAGACCTTCTCCCAGACTGTTCGCTGCTCTCATGGATTCAAGAGTTTTCTCACGCGCTTTATTTTCTTCTTCTATTAGCTTTAATTTCTTCTTTTGCCTTTCTACCTCTTTTCTATCGCCATCGGTGAGAGCCTTATCTAGTGCTCTTGCTGCTCTGATCCTTGCATCAGCAAGTTCTTTTATTATTTCACCCTTTCTTAATTCAGCAGCAATTCCTTTCTCTATTTGTTCGAGAGATTTCTTTCGCTCATCGTTATCCTCTTCCAACAATATTTTATATTCTCTGGCGATCTGTTCGCGTCTTGCGAGAACACTTTGTTCTTTTTCGGCAGAAGACAAAGTATCCCCTGCCAAGCGAGCACGAGTTTTTTCAAACTCAACTTGTTTAGCAAGGAGATCATTTAATTTCTCAGCATTCAGTATGTCTTGTTCATCTGCCATAGTTTATTCTCTATTTGAAAGGCCACTTGATGCCTGTTGATCTTTCAAAATTAGCAACTGCCCTTTCTAGTTTGTGTCTATTGCCTAGGGTTCTTGGGTCTGTAAGACCGTATTTTTCAAAAGCACTTAAGTATCTTCTTTCGTTTCCCAATGCTCTGGCGAAAGAGGATACCTGCTGTGATGTTCCTCTCACTTTACCTGAGATAGGATTACCGCCAAACATTTGACCTAGGATGTATTCCAGTTGAAAGCCTAACGCTCTCAAATATCCCTCGTCAATTGTCTCTGGGTTTAAGTTTATATCGTATTTGACTAATTCATTGTCATTTGAGTTGGACATAATAAAGATCCTCCGTTAATAAATAGTAAATGGTCCCAAAAAACAAAAACCAAAAAGCGTATTGCTTTCTGGTTCTTATCTGCCTTTCTTCATAGATTTCTCTATTTCTTGTCTTTCGTTATCGAATTGCTTTTGTAATCTTCTTAAAAACCATCTCCTTACTTGAATTGGTAAGTTGTATGATTCGAAGAAGCTCCAGCCACCATGGTGCTTGAGATTGAAGAGTTCCTCATAAACACTTTCGATATATTCATCACTTAGGCCAAAAAAAGTCAGAGGTAAACGGTACCTCCATTTCTTGCTCGTAGCTGCAAGAATAGCATGTAAACTGCTGGGCAAGGTCAACAGATGGCATTAGCTTGGCGTATGAAGATCGAACAAACCTAGCATCCATTGCTGGCATACTTTCCACATAAGAATTAATGTGTGACCGATCCGAATTACCATTAACGGAAACCATATAGCTCATCATGACGTCTGTTAATCCAAGCTCAGGGAGACCATTTTTTTGTCTCATCTTGTTTGTTTTGGCAATGCTTTCCTCATCATAGCCAGTAGATGGCTTGATTTCAACGGATGCTTTGGTTTTCGGGGCGCTTATTAAAAACGTTCCATTATTTGTTTGCTCATATTCTAAGCCAGAAATCTCCGGTGTTGTGATAGCACAAGATTCGATTAAGTCAAAGGAGAAATCATTTACATCACCACAAGAGGGGCAAGCTACCTTTGTCTCATACTCTGACCCGTAGCCCGTAATTCTCGTAGCAACAAGAACTGCGCTCTTATCTCCGCCTAAAAGTGAGGAAACTGTGATATTCTTATCGATAATGACACTCTCTAATAACTTATCCAGAACAATGCCTTTCTGGATATATGATTTATTAACCAAGATGTCCTCATCCCTAGCGGTCATATGCCTAATTTCTAATGTTTCTTTGTTATGGAGAGGATGCGACTCTGGGTAGAACTTACCCTTGGAAGGTAAATCGACAAGCTCAGTCGGTGCAACAAACTGCATTGGTGTTTGTTGTTGTTGGTTTGAAACAACAGCACCTGTCGCATCGGATCCGCTATTGCTAGCCCCGAGTCGATCTGAATTGTTTCTGGTTGACATTTTTGCCTCGTTGGTTTTTATTTATTATAATGTAGATTTTAAACTTTGTTAAGTATTTTATACGGCATTATTCTTAAGAGAGTTATAGCCATCGTTAATAGACTTTCCTTGAGTTGTCTTAACTGAACCGGCTTGGATTGGCAGTTTTGCTCCACCAAGTGGGATACTATTGTAGAGTGCATAGTCATAGCGAAGTTCAATATCCATTGTAAGCATATCATCGGAAGCATATTCAAAGTCTCCCATGCCAACATTCTTAACCCAAGCATT
>JGI24006J15134_10000715_pt1 | contig 20021 bp, 20 predicted proteins | sample LinPmetageLP53_FD_15134 | JGI IMG/M metagenome (IMG submission 15134)
GAGCTTTAGCGTCACTAAAACCTGACATGGTTTGACTGCCAATATTTTCATGACGGTAGTATCTATTTAGTTTATTACCACTTCTTCTTCGATAATATGTATCAGAAGATACACCAGATACGTGTGGCGATGGTGAACCGTAAAACTCTGGTTTAAAGATATGACTCGTAGTTATTACTGGTCTAGGATCCCCAGTACCATCTTGTAAAAAATCGTCTCTAGTAATACCGCCATTAACTAATTTACTTAAACCTTCACAAAGTTTCGGTATATCTGAGGCAAATAAAACGTCACTTGGCGACTTAAAGCTAAGATAAGATTCAATAATAGGCATTTAAGCTCTCAATGCAACGGTTGACAACGAAAAGTTTTGAAGTTCAAAATTTCTAAATCTAACCTGACCGCAACCCTTACCGTAATTATCAAGGTTGGTTCCAACGGTGGCAGTGCCTGGAGGGTGTGCAGGAAACCCAATACTAGACGGTAGATATACACCACCAGCAAGACAAAATGAAACTTTATTTACTCCAGACGATGGTATTGAAGCGGTAAAATCAGACAACGCAAGGTCTTCATAATTTAAAAGAAATGAAGTTGTATATGAAAATCTACCATCAAAAAACATTTTAGAATTAGTTTCAACATTGTAGCTGTCAGCACCAGGGTTTCCAAGAGCATCTTCATTATCATATGTAAATAAATCAGGACGATCATCAAAATCGCGGCGATTTACTGGATGAGAATGACCAAGATCGACCATTTTATTTTTCATATGAAAGTTCCCACCCGAGTCACTTGGTATTTTAGAAGAAAACGCCAAAGAGAACATTTGTTTCGTACCAAGGCATGGTTTCCAATCGCTTGATACATCAGGTGATTCTTCTAAACAGTAAAACAATTGAACAATACAAGTTGGCGGAACCCCCTGAAAAAAAGTTCTTGATCCATAGTCTTGTATGAATACTTCAGCACTGGCTCGGCATATTATTTGTGACCCATCATTAGAAAATGGTGTGTTATGTGTAATCAGTGACTTTGAAGCGAAACCGCCTGAACCTGGAAACAAGAATTCACCTTCTCTCATTTCACCACCAGCTAAAGGATAAGTTATAGAATTAGAAGAAGTGGTTTCAGGACTAAAAAACCTATTTTTCAGTAAAACATTGGTTGGAACTTTAGATTTATTAATTCCTTCTTGAGCTATGTTTTCTTGCTCAACCTTCAAGTCTTGTATGTTTTCTTGAAGCTCGTTGTATGTAGACGAGCTTAAAGTGTCTCCTGAAACAATATTTGGTACTTTAATTATAGCCACTATCTTTTCCTTAGTTGAACAAGTAAGTGTCGATCTAAAATCTCACACTTTATTCCCTTATCTAAGTCATCATGATTGCCTTTAGTGTCAAAAGTGACCCCGGCTAATACACCAATATCTTCTAATGAGATTGCTCGACTTTCAAATTCTGGCAAAGGTGATGGATGAACATCAGAAGAAACCATCTGAAAAGGCTGAAACTTTCCTCGTAGGTTGTCTTCATCTCTAGCGCCAATTCCAACTCTACTGGTTTTTAATTCAATTGCTGTAAATGCCCGAACTTCTACATCAATACGATTCTTACCAGCAACAACAGGAGTCGCACCACAAAGATAAATAGCATTTCTCCAGTTTCCATTAAAAAGATGTCCGGATTCAGAAACTAAATTACCATTTATAGTTATTCGAAATTGAAGACAATAAAAGTCAACAGGAACATCAGACCATTGACCAAGAGGAAAGTTTTGTACACTCAGACCATCCACACGTGACCCTATTGTGTCCATCAAATTAGAACTATACTCTCCACCCCTTTGGCATGGATTGTATCTGGTAGTGTCCTCACCACTGACCCCCATCCAACCACCAGCAGGCATATTTGTACGAGACATACCAATGCCACTTTCTAAGTAGGGACCGCCTGTTTCAGACATAAGAGCGGCTACTTGCAGATCTGCAGCCATTGCAGCACTTGTAATACCTGTACCGGTCCATTTAAACGTACTGTTAAAGTCAATAATTGCCCAACCATCAGTATCAGAATCAAACTCTACACCAGCCAACTGATTATTTTCTAAATCTTTTTTTACGTAAGCACTAGTTGATGATGGACATGTAAAAGTCGTAAGAGGAAGAACATCAACTAAGTCAGGTCTTCTAAATCTATAAACTTCATGAAAACATTTAGAACTAAATGACTCAATATGTGGAGTGCCTTTCAAATTATCTGAATCTATTGATCCATTCAATTCATTAACGAACTCAGCAGCATTATTTAATAAATCGTCAGGGTGAATTATTTCACCAGACTTAACGTGAACTTTTGGAAATTTAATAGCCATAGTTACCTTTTATCGGATGTAAGAACATCTGTAAGTGGCCTAATATTTCTTTGTTCGCCAACCTTAGCGTCAATGCTGTAGCCAACAATCATCATTCTATTAGGATGTTTATTTTTCTCATCCTGTTTAAACTGAATAGCAAGTTCTGTTGTTACAGATTTATGCATATGGCTGACATCGTAACGCAGGACAACTGGGCGATGAAAGCCCCAAACATCTTTATCAAAAACAGCCTGATCATAAACGGGCAAAAGTTCGTTTATATCTTGTTGATCTCTTTGTTTATTTTCATCTAAAGCAACAACTTCTGACCTGTTAATTTTGAAGTTTAGTTTTGCTGGCTCGTTACCATAAGCAACTGCATAAAAGTTAACATAAGCTACTTGTATATTTGAATAAAGGCTACCAAAAGAAAATGGACTTGTTTCATACAGTGGAAGATCAAGAGTAGAGGTTAGTGACGGTTCTTTTTCACCGCTAGGACGAATAGAGTCTGATCCAAATAGATACTTTTCTCTAAAAAAACTGCTGTATACATTGATTCCTGGTTTTTCTTCATCATTGCTTCCAAAGTACAAATATGATCTTGAATCTTTTGTTTCAACAGCACATTGGATTGGATAGTTTTCGCGAAAACTCCATGCGCCTATTTCGTAATGCCAAACAAGGAGTAAATTATTAAGTTTACCGCGAGTTGGAACACATAAAAAATATTCCTTGTCTGATCTATTTATGACACCAACAGCAGCACGAGAACCAACATAATCAATCTGATCAGTCAAATTTCGTATCGGTGTACTCAATTCAACAATAGAAGTTGGGCTACCTGTATTTTCAAGAGCACCTTTAAGGACAAACACACCGTTCTGAGCTAGAAATACGAGGCCGGTCCCAGGAACGTCTTGTATAGACCTGGCTGCGATACACCCGATATCTCGGTTCAAGGTCTGAGCATAAAATCCAGATCGTGGATCACCCTTAATAAGATAAACGCCACGAGTTTTGAACACCACCAAGGCGTTGTTGGATGCATACATCCCAGTGATTTCGCCTGAATCGGAATCGCCAATGTCGAAAATGTTGTCCCTTGGAAATACTTCAGGCATCCCCTCTGCGCTGTATTTGATTAAGTTGTCCGGCATTCCTGATACAAATACAGTGTTTTTAAATGCGGTAATAAATTTTGCTTGTACCGGAAATGGTCCGAAGTCTTCTGGGTCAGTTAGTACACCAAGATTAGAATCGCTGATGCCATCTTCGGTTGCGGTAGACTCATTATCTTGTATTTCTTTCAAAAAATGAAAGTTTCGACCTGACTCTGGTGTAAGCGGGTTTCCGTTATCGTCAAAAATATCTCGGGTTCTATATAACCTTCGCGCGACAACGTCTTCACCACCAGTAGGTATGTTAATTTGTGTGAATCTTCGTTTACCGTTTGCACACTCGAAACTACAAATATCGCTTGAATCAGACATAGGACTTTCTTGCCCACGTCGGTTCACGAATGTGATTCGGTACTGATACCCACAGAGCTTACCATCAACGTACTTTGTCCCTGGTGCCGCATCTGATGGCTTCGAAGATGTAGGTTTTTTTCTTACTTTTTCACCAGTAGGACGAAGACTGCCTAAGCCCTGGCCCCGTTCTCTTGTTCCCAAAAAGTATGCGGTGTCATCACCATCGTCCCCACCTTCATCGACATATTGATTATGGTATGTTCGATAGACAACACTGGCGTCAGGTTTGGCTGGAAAATCGAAAAATCCCGCCCTTGTTACAACCTTACCATCGTAAACAATTGGCTCATCAATACCGTTTACCAAATATAAACGACCACCAAATGAAATACTTTGGCTACTTATTTCTGATGTCTTTGGAACAAATCTTGGCCTCCCACCAGGGCCTATTTCGACATTGTTTTGGTCTTTTAAGACAGTAAATGGTTCTGATCCTCCAGGAAATTTACTTGGATCTAAACGAGCAAGCCGTCCAAACGAATCTTCAAAAATAACGTCTCTGTTTTTACCGTTATGTCTGCTAAAATAATGAATCGAGTGGATTGTCCCAAGTGATTTCCAAGAATACCCGTTCAAGGTCACACAATCATAAGCTCCAGCAGTTTTCCAACCATCATAGCTATCCCAAGACATTTCTTTGATAACGGCCGCAGAATCAGGAGAAACCCTCCACCGATTATCAATACCTCTCAAACGAGCAACTTCGAATGTTTGAGTTTTCATTATTTACTCAGCCTTGCTTGGAATACCAAAACGTTCTCGATCTGCCATAGCTCGGTCAAAACCCCGTCGTACATACATTCGATCAGTGCGACTGAGGTACTTCGCTCTCATTGCAGCTAAAATTTCATCTGCGCGGCCCTCATACAACTGGCTATGGTTGAGCATACTGTGCTGCATACAAATGTCTCTGAGGGCCGCGTAAACAAGATAATGGTGGTATTGAGGGGGCCACTCAGGTGAATCTGAATCTTTTACGAGCCTGTGAGGTCTTTTATGGTATCGAACCTCAACCATGTAGTCGCTTTTAGGTGTCTGCCAAAAGCGTAAATAGCTTCGAGGTCCTGATTCATACAGGCGTTCAAGCCGTAAACTTTCTCCGCTTGGGTCTACAAGGGAGGAAAAAGTAGCAGAACCACTTACCGCAATTGTTTCATCTCCTAATTCTTTTCCTACATCTACATATTCGTCTATTGCTTCAGCTATTGTTGCAATGTGCCTCCAACTACCAGTACCGCCTGGATTTGAAGGTGCTGCATAACTAAGATTATTCTTTTTGTGTTCCTCGCTCAGAATGATGCGTCGATAAAGCTTTTTCATCCTACCACTCATTGTCTTTTCGGTAGCAGTACCTGCCGTCACAGAGTGTGGTCTTGTGTTTTGGAAATTCATCAGTACAATTTCCGGATGGCCTAGCCCATCAACTGTCAATGTTGTTGTATCGACCGAGGAAACAAACAATGAAGCGTCTAAATCAATAGTCAACACTTCGGATGGTGGTCCCTCCATTCCAGCATATTCAAACGTATAACAATACTCGATTGTATAGGGCCCAAGTTGGATTCTAGGAAGAAGTGAACCACCAGACGACAACGTTTTAATATTGTTTTCGACAGCAAGCCTATGATTAGGAGCTTGAATATTGTCGTGCATTTCTTCCACACTGACAAACGGATCACCTGTATCTGATCGATCCAAGTATAAGTTTTCTTCTTTTCGTGCGTCCAAAAACATAAACCGACCGCGATTGGGTGCAGTCATTGTCGTTGTTGTTTTATCTGAATTAGTAAAGGCTACAACTTCTTTGTTGGTGATTCCACGATCCATAATACCCAGCACTTCGATACAATCTTTCGGCATAGGATATCTTATGAATTTAATTGTCCAATTCGTATATGTTCCTGAAAGAAGCTTTTTATCTACAACAAACTTTCTAGCATCGACGTAAGCGGTAATCCTATACTCTGATCCATCGTCGTTATTAACGAGTGTTTTACCAACAATATCGGATGGAAGGTTTTTAATTCCTGCACCCTCGTCAGTTGGTAGCGCAACAAAATGGGTGTCATTACCAGTCAGACTACTTGTACTGTCTCCGGTGATATCTGCGCGAAGCTGCAACAAGTTGCGATTTTGCATGAACAGCCACTGGTACTGGCTCGATATCTGAAGGTAGTGACGATTTACTACACGAGCAATGTTGTCGCTGTATTGCTTCAAATCAGGGTTGTAGTCCAACGCGGAATTGATTTCTTCGCGGATTTCTTTGAGATTCACGTCAGGCTCCAGAAAAAGAAAACGGCTGCTGAAGTAGTATACCCCAGCAGCCGAAAATGGACCGAGGTCCGGTAGCGATTATGGCTTAGAACATGTTCCTGTCATAGATCATGACATCTGCCAAGTGAGCCACTGCCACCTCAAGCGTCATTCCGCAGGGTGAAACCTTGTCTGCTGCTTCAGCGATGTCAGCACGCCCAGGAGTGGTATCGACAACGATTCCAACGCTTGCAGCAACATCAGTCGTCACATATGCGTTCTCAAACTTACCAGCAGTCTGCACCTTGAGTGGAATGGACAAAGTATCACTTCCAGATGGATTTGTGATGGTTTCAGCGGCGACACCGACAACGCCAACAGCGCCGAGAGAAGTAGCCGGAGCCAACTTTACAGAACCACCCAAACCGTTGGTTGAATCACCAGTGTCAATCGAAACCCACTGACCCTTAGTGATTGTACCGCTTGCTGCAAGAGTAATGTTTAGTCTTACGAACTTCTTCGGAAAATTGGCGTCACCATCGACACCGTCTACTTTATGAATTGCCATGTTGTCCTCCCTCTTTTGACTATATGGCTATGAAGTAGGGTGGGGCTCGACATGAACCCCACCCAATCAGGATGACTTAGAATGTTTCCAAGTCGAATGCTACACCGCTGGAACCAAGGTGCTTGGCGATCAGTTGACCACGGCACCGAAGCTTGGCAGCACGAACATCGTACTCACCCGACACAGTCTCGAAGTCCGAGAGGTCGAAGTAACCTTGTGGGTCCCACAGGGTGTAGATGTCGTTCATGTTCAGCATGTAGAAGCTGATAGGATCAGCAGTAGAACCAGGGGTTCCACCAGCATTAGGCATGTTGTACTCAACGTTGATTGGAATACCTTGGAAGGTTTCAACCATCTTACCGCCGTCGATCTGTGCTTGATCAACGTACCGCTCGTGTGCAGAAAGAGCACGCTTGAGGTTCTTGAATCCAGCGCGGGAAGCAAGAATCACGTTGGGAGCACCAGAAGGCGACACAGCGTTGATTTCAACCAACAGGTCATAAAGACCAGCAAGGCCGTTAGCGTTGAAAGATCCAGCGCCATCAAAGCGTTGGTTCTGCCAACCAGTCTTACCGCTGTAGGTAGACTTGCTTACGTCACCAACAGTGTTGCCTTGAGAGCCAACAGCTTCAGGCTCAAGGAAACCTTGGTGGTCACCAGAGGTCACGTCGAATCCGTTCAGCGTGTTCCAGTCTTCCCAACCGGTTTGGCTACCCTTAACGATTTGCTTGACGTACTCACGCTTGAGAGCGTTAGCGGTCATAAGAACACGACTTTCAAGAATTGAAAGAATCGCGGCATCGCCTGAGTTGACCATTTCTTCTTCGGAAGAGATAGCGACGGGACGCACAACGTGACCAAAATCGTATTGTGCAGGTTGGAACACATCTTCGACACTAAGATCAATGCGCTCAAAACCAGTCTGCATACGAGTGGTTGAAGAGTGCTCACCGAAGCCGAGAGGCACAACGATCCGAGATCCACCAGCTTGAACTGGCTTTCCAGCACCGTGGACACGTTCTTGTGCATCAAGGAAGGCTACGGATTCGTGAACGTTGTCACGAAAGTCCTTCATCAGGATGTGCATGGTTGTGGAAAGCAGTTCGTTTCCAATGGTAAGGTCGGTTGTTGCCATTTTAGGCTCCTATTAGCGGTTATTGAGAAAGGCTTTTGCGGCTTCGGGGTTTGACTGGAGCCAAGCAGCAATCGAAGCCGCACCTTGCTTCTTGACATCAGGGGGAATTTCAGCGACACCAGGAGAACCGCTTACAGAACTACGCTGAACTTGTCGAGCAGCTTGAGCACGGGCTTTTCTCTTGGTTTCTTTGTTCTTGCGTTCTTGCGCAATCATATTGCGAGCAACAACAAGATCATATGCATCTTGAGTCGAGAGGGGCGCATCAGTCTTTTGACGATTAGCGACCAACTCAGCAACCTGAGTCTTAAACCCATCATTTTTCATTTCAGGGTGTGCTTCGAGAAAGTCAAGGTAGCGGCTACGCTGACGTTGCTCTTCAGATACCTGCTGCATGGGCGAAAACACGCTTGAAACAGCTTCAGCAATACCACGATTGATGTGTGCCTGAATGCCTTCTTCAGACATAAGATCTGGCAACTCACCTTCTGGAGTTTTAAGTGCCTCTTTGATCCGTGGGTCATCAATAACAGAAGCAAATTCAGCCTGACGACGAGCAAAATCTCGTTCCAAGCTTTGAATCTGTTGTTCACGCTTCTGGTACTGCTCTACTCGACTTTGATGAGATGTATCTAAATCGGCTTTTTGATTTTTATACGAAACTCTAAAGTTGTGAAGCATACGTCGAGCAACAGTAGGCAAGTCCTTAATGTCTTGCTCATTAATGTTTTCATAGAAAGCATCTGTACTTAGCTCTTTATCATCAATATCTGAAAACAAAGGATCAAAAGAACGTTCATTTACTACAGGAGTATCCTCACTGGTAAACGTAGTGTTGTCTGTTGAATCAACAGAGTCAGACTCATTAAAAGACTGTTCTACATTGCCATCATCAAGCAATCCTGTAGAACCAGCCGAAACATCGTCATTTACTGGTACATCAATTCCATTATTTTCATTCATTTCGTCTGACACAAAAATCTCCTTTCTTTTTAAAATCTAACATTTTTTAAAATACTTTCGCAATAATGCAAGTTTATTACTGCATTGCAGATGCGAGAGTTTCGTCTTGAGCGCCCATATCATCGGGTGGAGGCGCCATATCGTCACCTTCATCTTCTTCCATAGAGGATGCTTCAGGTCCACTTTCCTGAAGTTCCTTTACAGCCTCAATAAACTTTTTGTCTTTTGCCATCATTTTTAGCAATGCAGTTACTTTTCGGAGATCTGTATCGGTAACAATAGTGAAAGGATCAAACCCAAGTTTAGATTCGAACTCTCCACCACCAACCATTTTAATCAACTCGGAAACAGCAACAAGAGGAAGAAAGAGATCTGCTGGCAAAGGCTGATCCATTTTCCCTTTTTCTGCGCCCTCAAGATCAATTTCGATCTTTGGCATATCAACAGCAGAAATCTTAGAAAGCGTCTTATTAAACGTATCTAAAAGGGTCTTCAGGGCTTTTATTGAAAATGGCTTAGTTGGCGCTGGTGCGGACTGAGCCAACTCTTGAAGCTGTGCTTCTGAATCATCAACAGCTTCAGGTGGAGCGGCCTCGGGAGGGGGTGGCGCACCTTCTGGGGGCATGGTCGCTTGGTCTTCAGCCATTGGTTGGCCTTTTTCGTATCCGTACATGACAAACTCCTAAATGATGCCTTTGTCTCGCTGAATTCTAAATTGTTTAAAACCTGGATGGTTCTCTAACCGATTACAATAATCATCGTACTCTTTTACTTCTTTTTCCATCCTAACATCCCATTTACCATATTCTTTTTCTATGTCCCAGTCACCATCTACAGGCGTAAGACCTCTTTGTTTGCAAACATCTCTACGATGCTGCTTACTTGTCAACATTACACCAAGACCACGATCGTAGTATGGAAATTGTTCACTAAATCTATCAATTCTTGCCATCGGTAACCATTTAGAATTTTTAGATTTACATTTAGGGCACTCGCGCAAATCTTCAAAGTGTTCGCCCGCGCTAAAATCAGTCAACTCATCGAATTGGTTTTCGCAATCCTTGCACATGTATAAATGCATGACGAGGCCGGTCATCTTTCGAGACTTATCAGGGGCTTGATTTTGTGGATCATTTGATTGAGCAACAGACACTCTGAAAACACGCTTAGAGTCTTGACCACATTCAGAGCAATCAATAAATTCTGGTCGATTAGAAAACCGACATGTGTGGTCTTGCTCGTTTGCGCATTCATCACATTTATAACTATAGATTGGCACTCGCAGCCTCCAGAACTTGCGCAATTGCGGGCCCTTGCTCTTCAGGAGGTAGTGCCGCTATTTGCTCAAGAATCTCCATCACCTCTGGATTGTCTGCAAAAATTTCCGCCATAGCAGACAACGCTTGATCCGGTGGCATTTGAGAGATTTGTGCGATCATTTCTTGTGGATCAACAGCCTGTTCAGCACCTTCTACCGGATCTTCCACTGGTTGTTCGGTTGGAGATTCTTTAGATTCTTTAGATTTTTTTTCCGAGTCCATAGCCAACTCAGACTCCAACTCTTCAGGATGCAGATCTTTCGGGAGATCAAATCTTTCAGCAAGAACCTTCATATAGTTTTTTGCAAAAACACCGCCTGGTCCACCCTTTGCGGCTGCTTCCCAAAGCGCACCGTAAGGCTGTAGGAGAGCAACCAAGTTTTGCTGCATGACACTATCGCTGAGCGGCGTACGACCACCCTCGACAAAAGTGATCTCAAAGTTGGCGTCCAAGTCTTCGACCGAAACAACGATTTGCTCACTTCTTACTCTCAGTATTATCGATTCTTGCCGTACCTCAAACTCATCGTCAATCTTCAAAACACCCTTAGATGGTACAAGATCTTCGTCAACAAGTGGCTGTTGAAGAGATGCTGTATTTTTAGCCAGCGCCTCATCGACTTGTTCAGACTCTTTTTCGTCAGATGCAGACTGAGCATCAAGAGCGCGACCACTCAAAGTTTGACCCAGCATGTTCAACTCTTCTGGAGTCATATCGTCGATTTCGCGCTTTGTTGTAATCTGAGAAGCCAAATCCTTAAAGTCATCTGACTCAACATCAATTCCAGCAACTTCAGCCATCGACAAAATCTTTTGTTTATCGAAGGTTTCCGCTACAGCTTCTTTTTCAATCTCTTGCTCGTCCTTTGGCTCAGCACCAACCTCCGCTAAATCGACTGTCTGATCCTCATACGCACCAGAACTGTCGCCATCATCTTGCATACAAGCAATCAGCGACCTCAACAAAAGTTCTGTTAGGTTAGAAAGCCACTGATCTTTAATCGTTGCATGTAGACCAAATTCAGACTCTGTGTATTGTTGGACCGTTTCGACCTCAAAAGCCGTGGCCTTGGTCACAATACCTCTGGCTTGTGGGCTTGTTCCAATCACACGCTCAATGTCATTCTCTACATCACGAACATAGCTTTGAATATTGCTGGATATGGCAGCGTTCTGAATGGGCAGAATTGCATCACCAAGTGGGCGTTCAAATCCAGACTCTACTTCGAGAATCAATCCGTCGTGACCCTCTGTAAGCAGAGTCATTTCTTCAGCATTGAAGGTTCCTTTTCGTGTCACATATTGGCGCGTGTCTTTCCGTGTAGCCATCGCCATATACGATCGATATGCATTCAACTCTTTAAACTGAGGCATTAAACGACGAACATGGGCAATACCTCGCAATGGGTACTCAGGCTCATAGTTGAATATCAACGGTATAATGTGCGCCATTGGCTCACCGTCGTGGCGAGCGAAAGGTAAAGGGCCAACGTAAACCGGCTTTTTAGATGTATCGCCTTGACCCAAAACATAAATTTCAAGTCTTCCTTCATATTTGATATCCGGGTTTTCAGGGTCTACATAGTGATCGACCAAGTTGCAAAACTCAAGAACCCGAACGAAGTTGTTGTCATCCTCGGTTTTGTCATAGCGTTTACGGCTGCTCTTGTTGTCCGCTACAACGTCTGTACCAGATAGAAAATCGACACGCCGTGTCCCTGAAATGTCTTCGAGATTATATTCTTTTTCGACTTCTTGTTTTGGTCGATAATACAAGTGACCACGGAACCGCTCATCATCGGCATCCGATACTTCGTGGTCTAAAAGCATTTCCCAAACAGGAATAACCCGCATCCAAACACGATCTAAGGGGCTCCCTCTACCGTGGTGGTAGCCTACTTTTATACCAGATCCCGGATACAACAACGCTTGCCGCAAGGCAGACATGACGCGCTCATGAATCTTACGGCTCGAAAGCATTCTGTTGATTGCCAACTCAGCTTTTTCTGGATCTCCACTACCCGCAGGATCAGGACCCAAAACAACTCGGCTCGCTCGTGGGTACAAAGCCGATAAATACGACGTGATTACACCCCACAACCGGTTTACCTCAACCTCAACTTCACGAAGTCGTCGGTTCCGTTTCGAAGAATCATCACCAGTCATGTACTCCCAGTAGCGAGTCATGTATGTATTTTTATATAGTGACCAATCCTTGCGATGGTTTCGCGTATAACGATCGTGAGAACGAACAAACTCGTGTACAAGTTTTGATGATATTTGATCTGTTTCTTTCACGATACCTTCGCTCCGCTCATGACATTAAAAGGATTTCTGCGAGCATGATACCGCTTTGTGCCTCTTTTGGGAATATCCTTGGCCTGTGGCATTTTACGACGATTCCACTCAGCAAGCATTAACGCATCTGAGTGGTCGTCGTGATAACCATCTTGACCTTCAATCTTCCCATTATGCTCACGAATGTGCATTAACTCTTGAACTGTTGATAAGTCATTCAAGGTTAAAATGTCTGCATTTACAACTTGGCGTAGGTGAGCATACGCCTCTTCTTTATTGCCACGAGTTGTTGTCCAATACTTTGGTGTCTTACTCGCAAGCTGTCCAGGTGCTGGAGGCTTGTGCCATAAAGGCAACCCAGCTTTTTGAAACTCTCGAATAACCACTGGACCCGCACCACCCGTGTTGGCCTCAACCAATGTTCTGGCCTTGTTGTAGTGCATGGCCAGTTCCACGGCCTTTTGAGCAAACAGAACCTCACCACCCTGATTCATTGAAAGTGTAGCCACTTGACGACCGTCCGCACTCAAAACCTGTGCTACCGCGTAGTCTCCACCGTTACACCAAGAGGGATCAACACCAACTGAGTAATTAAGGCCAGGATACGGCCTTTCATAAATCCTCAACTCACCCTCAACAGGCTTTAGTGAAGACAAAACACTGTTGAGGTAATCGGTGTCAAACCAACTACCGTCGTGTATGGCAAAGCCGTCCTCAATGGTAAGTGGGTACTCTCGCCTGAATCGACGAATACCAATACCGTTCACACCATGAATTTTATCATGACGCCAATACAACTGACGCATCGTTAAGTCATGTTGTTGACCTAAGATCCATTCTTCTTGGTCTGGTTCCCAACCGTCTGGCACATCTGACTGGTATGCCCAGTGGTCAGACCACTTGAAAAAACGGAACCGAACGGACTTGTCTCCACGCTGCTTGGCCTCAATCGCACTCAAAACTTTAGAGTGGAATAGATTGCCCGGTCCGTCAGCAGTAGAAATAATAATAATCTTCTTGTGAGGACCCTCGTGAAGCGTTGAGGTGACAGACGCCCATACATCTTCTGCATTGGGCCAGAACGCCAACTCATCGGCATGTAGACGCTGATACGTCCAACCACGCGCGTCACTCTTACCGCCAGCAGTCATGCACCGGAAACCGGCCATGCTGTCTTTAAATATCAACTCACGCTTGTTTGATCGCTCAATCGGTTTCTTGAGCATTTCAGGCAACGATCGATAATAGTGACGAACACGACCAAAGATAGCATCAGTAGAATCGTAAGAGTCAGCAACAACAAGACAGCGTGCAGGATCTTGAATCCAATACAAGTAGTTAAAGTTGTACGCAGTGGCTACGGTTGTGTCACCAATCTGACGAGGCTTATAATGGATGACAGTTTCTGCTTCTGAACAAAAGTCTTCCAAGGCCATGACTTGTTCAGCAAACGGTGTATTGAACGAACGCTCTTGGCCCTTTTCATCAACAATCTTTAATCGACCTATAAACTCGCCTGGATGACTCGCTAACTGGGCAATCAGCTTTTTATCGTTCGCATTCACTATGCCTCACCCGGCTCAACTTTCCACGACTCACCACCACCATCATTAAAATATGTGCGTAGCTGTATAAGGGATTCACTGTCAGCAGCATCTTTCTTTGCTGCTGCCGAATCAAACCTAGTCTTCGCATATTGACGATATGCCCACTCTTCACCCTCAGACATAGCATCACGAACACCAACCCAATACTGGGTGTCCATCATTTTGAATTCTTGTTCCGAAATCTCAGCAGTGTCAGGAAACTCATCGTAAAACCAAGCCAAGAAACGATCGTCTTCTTTACACCAGCGTGACCAAGTGCGCTCATTGACGACCACTCCCTGGTATTCCTTAGCCTTCGTAGCCTTGTACCATTCACCACGAAAAAAACGCTTACGTTGAGCCATTCTATAGGATAACAGGCGAAACTTTTCTTGCTGTGGGGTCGGGCGAAACCCGTTATCATCAGGCTTCAACCACTCGTTTACTTGTGGATTGTTTATATGATCAAACTCTGATGACATATCTACAACAACATCGTCTTCATTATTATCGTTGAAGCCATCTTTTTCGTCAGACATTTGTTCTCCTTATCACCCATTATCACACAGTATAGGAGTTATGCATGCCTAATAACTATGAAGAAGACTATCGAAAATTCAACGAAGTTCTTAAAAAGCTAAGGTCAGATGGAAAAATAAGCGATGAACCTCCACCATCCGACAAGATCGCAAAGAAAAAGTACATCGAAAAACTAACTGATCTTTTCAAAAAAGAAGTCTACGGATCAGATTAAAACGGGATGTGCTCATCGGTTTCAGCATAAGCAGTGTTTTGTGGTTGGGCTGTCGGAGCATTGTCGTTTCGGCCACCCAAAAAGCGGACATTTTCAGCAACGATCTCTGTAGAGTACCGCTCAACGCCTGATTTGTCGGTATACTTTCGGGTTTGAATTTTGCCTTCAACGTAAATTTCTTTACCCTTAGTACAAAATTTATTGACGTTTTCTGCCGTGCGACCCCAAACAGTGACGTTGTGCCACTCAGTGTGGTCTACCCAAGAATCACCTTCTTTACGTCGATCAGTGGTTGCCATTCGAATATTGACAACGTGTGTTCCCGATCCAGTTGTTCGAAGTTCAGGATCAACACCAAGGCGACCGACCAAAATTGCTTTATTTACACTCATTACTTTTTCCTTTTTTCATATTTATTGTACCCAATCGCCAACGATTTCTTTCGTTCATCATCAGTCATCTTGGGTTTCTTTCTGTATTCCATACGCATGTGCTTCGCCAGAAACTTATCTTCATTCGGGTTTCCGGTTTCGAAGTCACCGTACTGTTCACCCTCGGCAATTGCTTTTCTTTTTACGCGAGTATCAGCAGCGGTTTTTTGTGGTGAAGCCTTAGCATGTTCAGCGGCAGGTCTATATCGTTCACCAGTAGCATCTGGACCCTGAATGCTGGGCTTACCCGACTTGGTGCCCCAATCTTCTTTTTCCCAATCTTTCAGATTTTTTTGTGGTTTTTTAAGGCCCATCAGTTCCTATAGCCCCCACCAGCAGACTTGTACTGTTTGGCCAGCATCTGAGCCTTGCGGGCAGACCACTGACCAGCTTTACCGCCCTTACTGCCAGCCAAAATTCGTTTAAACAAACGTTTACGCATTCCAGGCTTGGTGTAGTTACCGGCCTCGTTTACACGACTTTTAGTTTTTTTTTTGGACCGCCGATCTCATACATATCACCGCCCATAGGCTCACTTTTGGCGATGATGATTACGCCCGGTGAAGTCATTTTAGGCATATCCATCATGGAATCAGAAGAGTCCTTCATCATCTGTTCCAACTCGCGAACCAAAGACTCAGACAAAAAACCTTCCATCTTCAACTCTACAATGCACTCTGGATGAGAAACCAAAGCGTATTTCACCTCTTGGTTAATATCAGTTGGCTGAAGCGGTCCAGAGTCTCTCTTGAACATGGACATGGCGCGCAAGCCATCGACCATATCGATCTCACCAGAAGGCTTCTCTTCTTGGTCTATAAAGTCATCACGAGACATTGCATGATCATAAAAAAACATCAGACCCTCCCAGCCCAAACAGTGCAAACTCTCATCGACGCACATTTGAAATCTAAAGCTTGGCAATAACCCAACTCACCAGCGGCAACAGCCATTTCAGGGTCGGCTTCGTCACCAATACCCTTCTCAATGCATTCAAGCATCTCAGGTGATCGATCAAAAAAAGAACAGTTTCCGCAACGCATCTGCATAACATTTTCAAGCGAATCGTTAAACTGATCAGCGTACTGTTGCCAAAACTCTTGATTACCACCAGCATCATCCAACTGTGGATTAGCGGGGCCGTACATCTTTGTATCGATTGCATTCTGGCGGCTCTCAAGATTTAATTCAAGTTCTTGAGTTGCACGAGGACATGCATTTGGCTGACCGTGCTCACGCATTCTGCTGGTTAGGAAATTGTCGTGCATTAGCCCTTCACCTTTGATCCTGCTCGCCATTGGTAGCAAGACCAATACTTAGCGGTAAGTTTGTTTTTTGCCGTGGCCTTGTCACAACCATGACGAGATCTAAAGTTCTTGCGGGCCTTCGGGTTGTCTCTACGGATTTGCATTTTTGCATCACCGAAACGAATGACCTTCTTTTTGCCACTTGAGCTAGCAACAACAACAAACTTCTTTTTTCCGTATCCAGGCTCGCCCTTACGGATGCGACGGGGCTTGTTGGTTTTCATGCCCCCTTTCAACAATGCATCTGCGGACTGAGCCATTTTACATTCCGTATTTGGACTTGCTTCGCTTCATGTGTGGGTTGCCGGTTTCAGACTTCATGCCTGCAGCAATCTTACCAACACGCTTGGATTGATCTCCGTGAAGCTTTGACGCATTCCCCAATTGGCCTGAGATGTCTTGAAGGTCCTCTTTCGGTCCACCAGCCTCACTCAAGCGCGGCAATTTATCAAACTTACGGTTCATAAATTTGTCCATCGCCATTTTGGAAGCACGATTTTTCTGAAGCCTGCTTTGGCCCATGCCACCAGGACCACCCATTTCAGATTCGACATTGGATTTTAGTGGCTGTGAAGCCATGCGGGGATTGCGGCCCCGCTTCATTCGAATCTCTTTTGCCTGGTTCAGGGCTTCCATACGACGCTTGTCGTCCATGCTGGCTGGTCGCTTCTTTCGCATTATTCCATCATCCCTTGACGCAACATTTTATCTGCACCAGTTTTCTCTTCACGCTCTGCAAACTCCATTGCTTCTGCGTAACCAAGACGCTTGATGTCAGTGCTGGCCATGTTGCCCATGAAGATAGCACTGCGAGCCCGGTTGGCCTCTTCAGTGGAACCAGACAACTCATCGATAATGTTTGGCGATTCGCCCTTCATTTTTTGATAATCTTCGAGTCCTTGTCGAAAACCAACATCAAAAGCAGGCTGACCACGAAACTCAGCAAGCTTGGCTGACGCAGCAGCATCATATTGCATGGATGCTGGGGCTGATGGCGTTTGTCGCTCTGTCAACATGGACCGATTTAGTTCTTCGGTGATGGAGGCAACGTCATTTGGTGGAACATTTGGCAGGGCCATAGGTGTAGAAACAGGAGTCATGTCCCTCGCTGAAAATGTTCTTGATCGATCAAATGGAGGCATACGAGACGAATCAACCATCCGTTCAGCCTTCGCCCTCATTTCGGCGCGACTGGCCTCAGGGTTTTCTTCCATTGTCCGTTGTGCCATTTCATAAGCCGCTTCAGGACCCATACGACGAGCCATACTGCCTCCTAAACTAACTCTACGTTACCTAACAACTCTTTATATAACAAGTATGATATCAAGCCTGTTTCTTTTAGAGCCTCAAGATTGTAATAATCTTTTGCCAGTATACGCTTTTGATCATTATTAAGCTGCACTGTCTGTACAGGATGCTCAAAAAACTTAGCTTTTTGATACAAATAACGATTCAAATCTCCAGATTTACCAAACATATCTAACATTGGGCCATCGTTTCCAATGGTTTCCTTTAGTCGTTTACGTTGTTTATTTTCCTGGGAAGCACGTAAATCAGCGTCCAAAAGCATCGGATCGCCCGAATATCCCGTGTTTACGAACAAACGAACGTCATCATAGCCCTGAATGCCCTTGGGGTCAGTGTCATAGTACGTGTCCGAGCCCATCAGATACCGGTCATACTCAGACTCATTCAGTTGCCTGCCAGCTTCTGAAAATTTATCTATTGAGTCATCGTACCATTCGGCCAATAGCTTACCGCGCTTACCAATCTGGTCCTCTTCGGTAAGGCTTCCATACTCAGCTTCAATCAAGCCCATTTGTGTATAGAGATCCTGTGCTTCATTGCTCAACCCAATCATCTTTTCCACAAGTGCAGCAGTCTCTGAGAAGTCGATTGCTTGGCTGTATCCGCCCTCGTAAGACATGGACTCATACTCTGGGGGCTCTGAGAGTGGGTTACCCTGCTCTTCTTGTCGCTGTGACCGTACAGCGGCAGCAGCAGGGACTGCAGCACCCACTCCGATGCCCTTGAGTATCGATGGGTCGGTCGGGTCGAAGGTGCCGATGTTACCCGTGGCTGACTTGATCTGTGTGGGCTCAAAGACAATAAACGCGCTTCCGCCTTTCTCCCAGTCAACCTTCTCAGCAAGGTTTCTATAAGTGATTCCGTCATACCCCTCGGCTTTGATCAGATCGACCATTTCATCGAGAAGTTCGAGGTTCTCCGCGCTCTTAGCAAAGTCATCATAAGACTCAAAGGATCGACGAAGGTTTGCAGCTTCATCAGCGATCTCAAACAAACTACTTGCCGTATTCCCGTCAGGGAAGATTTTAATCAACTCATCGGCAAGTTGTGCCGAGTCATCCCATCGGCCTATATCCACCATCGGAAGCGGGTTTTTTATGTCGAGATAAACAGGCATGACAGATCCAAAATCACCCTTCGCCCGACCGCGCCACGCCCCCAAAACTTCACCCGCAGCCTCTCGACCACGGAGTTCTAAGTCTTTGAGCCTTATATTGGCTTGTTCCGCGCTCCCAAAATGAGCCATTTTCCCGTACGTGTCGAACTCGTCAAAGTCGCCCGGTGTCCCATGATAAACCACCAACGGCTCACCAGCCTTATCGACTACCTTGGACTTACCAAACCAACGCTTGAAGAACGGCGACTCTGTACCCTTCTCACGCCACAAGCGGGCAGCTTCTTCTGCTTCGTCTGCGGTCTTGGCACCGGCTGTGGCTACGTCTGCGGCGGCGGGTGTGGCAGCGGTCAAACCAGGGCGGGCAAACTCAGGTTCTACAACTTGCAGCCGATCAGAAAACTTACGGGGATTTTCTCTGTAGATTTGATCCAGTTTAATTAGTGCGGCCTTGGCATCAGCAAACCTACCTTCACCAAGAGCAATAGCCGCATCATTAGCCAACATCTGAAGTTCGTTGTAGACCGGCAACTTCCTATGCTCATCGGCGTACTTTTGACCCAAAGCACGTAGTTCATTTAGTTTCGCTTCGGTGCCAGCCTGACTGCGAATACCGCCCTCAATATCACCACTCAAGTCCGCGATGCCCCGACGTGTTTTTGGAATAATATCCATTCCAGGGGGCCTATACATTTCACCAGGACCAGATGGTGTCATGCGATTTATGATGTCGCCAACATGCTCCGCAGTGTGACTCCATAGCGGAGAGACTTTGGATCGCTGCATGTCGTACATCGCAGTTTCAGGGTCATTCACCTGTAGTCGGCCCAACTCCTTAAACGCTTCATCGATCTCTTGCCGTGTCTCAGGTAGCTTCATCGTGGCGGAAGCGGGGGGCTTGTAGGTATCCACAACGATCTGCTTCTTACCGGCCTTGCGTAGAGCGGCAATCCGATGGACGCCATCGCTGATGGATACGATTTTTCCGTCAGCATCAAGACCCACTTGCGGAGGGGTCATCTCTTCGCCAGACTCAATAAACTTTGTTGCCCTACGGACTCTTTCCGGGTCTCGGACCTTGAAGTCTCCACC
>JGI24006J15134_10000716_pt1 | contig 20010 bp, 8 predicted proteins | sample LinPmetageLP53_FD_15134 | JGI IMG/M metagenome (IMG submission 15134)
CCGGGAGCCGTACCATCAGTACATTGCTCAAGGCACCAAGTTGCATCATCGTCGCCAACAGTCATTCGGATAAATGCTGCGTCAACAATCGTGTCTCGTTCACAGTAATGCAATACCTGGTTATTCGAGATAAAACCATCTGCATCTGATTGACAACTAACAGTAATTGTCTGGAAGTCATCGGGGCACTCTTGGATTGGAAGGACTGTTTCGCCAGCCATGTTAAACTCCTAGGGTTGAAAGGAAATCGTCCTCAGGTGAGGATTGTTCGTTGAATTGTCCAGTGGCCATTCCATAGGCCAGCTGTTCCATAATGTCAGTTCGGGGAGTACCACCAAGAACAACAGCGCCTTGGGGGAGGGTTCTCCCAGCTAAGATTTGATTGTACAAGTGGGGAGAGGTCGCTGCAAGACTTGCTGCATGACGAGAGATTTCCTTTTGTATCCTGTCATGACGGTCATGTCTTTCCTTAGCAGCTATCTCCATGTCCATCTGCATAAGGGTTTGATCTCTAAGTTCCTTTGCCCCGGTTCCCATCTTTTGGACACCAGAAGCCAGAGGTTTAATTATCTCTTCTCCTAGAAACTGACCGCCAAAATACCCCATAGGCAAAGCCATCCCAGCACCCATACCACCCATGGTGGAACCGGTAGCAAACTGGGAGATCTTAGATCCTATCCCCATCAGTCCTTTAGCAGCATTAAGAATCACTTAACGTACCCCCACTACTTGTTTTGCAAGATCCACATCCGTAGATGATTGCTGAGGCGTAGTTTGCGCTGCAAGCGAAGCCATCTGGAAAAGAGGGATGCTGTCTTTCATAAGTCTGTTTAGATTAGCAGGTTGCTCATTAGGCAATCTACCAATAGCAGCCATGAGTCCTAACTCATCTGCAGTTTCTTGTGCTTTCATTGATTGGAAATCGATTGCTCCGCCCATGCCCTGCACGGTAGTAAGATGATCAATGAATGCTTCTTCTGATTCCCTCTTGGGCTTACTAAGCACGTCATTCCACATCATCGCGATCATCGCAACAGGAAGACCCGTTCGAAGAGCCCAACCCCCTGCTCGTGCAAGGAATCCAGCACCGCCTGCTTCTGCTGCTGCCGCTGCTGCACCTGCACCTCCACCTGCTGGCAGACCGGGTGGTCGAGGAGGACCCAACCGTCCACCCCGTGCTGGACCAAGAGGTGAAGACGCTGGACCAACACCACCACCTGCGGGAAGCCCGGGCGGTCGGGGAGGACCGATCAACGGTTGAGGACCAAAAGCTGGACCGCTCGGTGGAGGAGGTGGTGGAGAACCTATACCTCCTCGAGGAGAAAATGCTGTACCCCCCGGTGGAGGACCACTTGTTCTTGGAGGGAACATACCTACACCTTGAGGCCGAACTGCCTGGGGTCCGAAAGGTAACATCATTTGTGCTTGTGTAGCCATAGTTTGTCTAGCCGTTGAGGTTAAAGGTACTGTAACAGGATTCGCAGGTAAAGCAGCACGTATTTCAGCACCAACAAAAGGACGAAGAGAAGGGGCAGTAGAGGGAGTACGAAGCGATCCTGCGTATTGGGTCTCTCCCGGGAAGGGTAAGTACTGCTGTGCTCCTATTCCTGGCCGAAGCACTGATGCGGTATTCGCACGTGCTACCATCTCAGGTGGCAAGAACCGATTGCCCGCCATCATAATTTGTTCAGAGGTAAGATTGGTAGCTCCGACATTAAGCATCGGAGTACCCTTGGGAAAGAACCCTCTTGATTTATATTTGTCTTGGTAAAAAGCCCTGACTTCTGCTGCGTCTTTAGGAGACTGCTTTATTTTTTCAAGAAGCAGTTCATCTCCAACTAGTTCTTGAGGCATTGTTTTAGGGATTGAAAGGATATCAAACCCTGCAGGTATGGAAGGTAATGCACGTGTGGCAGGCAACAGACCAAGGGCTTTGCGTTGCTCTAGCCCTTGGCGCATAAGATCCAAATCTGGGAAGGGTGCCTTAGCCACGGAACAGAAGCTCCTCTTGGTTAAGAGTTCCTCTGTCTAGCGCTTCTTTAGATACGGGAGCTGCAAAGCCAACAAGTGTTTTGTTTTGGTCCTCATCAAACCAAGACCAGATTACAGCATTGTCACGAGTAAGCCTACGTGACTTGCGGTGGTCCCACATAAACTTGCGAAGCTTCTTAGGTGAGAGTTCATTCCCCACTATTGACAGAACTTCGTTGGGCTTAGAGGTATTGATAATGCTAGACCCGGACACAGTAGCATTCTTACCTTCAAGGTCGATCAAAGACCCACCCAGGGAGTTGTGCATATGAGCCATGTACTTGCTTATCTGTTTCCAGTTCGGCTTCATTCTTCATCCTGCTTGTAGACTTCGCGTGCCAGTTTTCTCATATCTTTTTTACCGGCTTGGATTTTTTGGTCGTGCCTTGCTAGGAGAGCAGCCTGCGCAATCTTAACTTGCTGCTGTGCGTAGGGTGTACGAAACATCAAATGAAACTCAGCGGGAAATTTTGCTTGGGGAAGCATTTCACCTGTACTGGAATCAACTTGTGCTATTGCATGAGATACATAGGTATCTACAACAGCATCAATTTCTTCCGAGGTAAAACTTCCGTAGTGTAGTTTGTCCCAGTTATTCAATTGGTCTTCTGTAAGCCCCTCGAAGGCTCCTTCTTCTGCAAGTCTTTGAGAGAAGGTGACATGCTGCTCTCTTACAGCAGCCAAAGCAGACATCGGATCTCCGGCAAAAGTTGGACCGTAAGAAGAAATCTCATCTGCAGTAAGAAGGTTCATTGTCATTTGACGGTACTGCTCAACCATTCGTCTTTCGTCTCGAGGGGTTTGAGTTGCACCTGTAGTCATGTAATCAAGAACAGATCCAAGACCTCTTAGTTGTCGAACAAATTCTTGATGGTGACGCTTGCGATTCCTGGATGACTCTGTGTCAATAGGCTTTCCGTCTTCATCCAACTGGGTCACATACATTGACATACCCGCGGGACTCTCAAGATTTTCATTCAGCCCGTAGGCGACATTCCCAAGAAGAGAAAGAGCTGCAGTACGAGCACTTGCTTTAATAGGATCAGCACCTTCACCTCGATAGTATTCGTTTAGTTTCTTATGGCTCTCTTGGAAGTTTTTAAGGTTTCGCATCCTTACACTTTCTGACTGATCAGAACTGCCCATAATGGCAATTGCTTCAGACAAAAGATTTGAAACCTCTTCCATATAGATTGCTTCGTGTTCAGCAGTGGGAGCCATATCCTTAATAGTCTTTTGGAGGTTACCTTTAAAGTACTGAACAAAATCATTCTGGAATCTGTTCTGTGCAATTCTTTCGGGTGACTGATCTGGAGTAGGATCATCCATTCCAAGAATATTTTGACCCTGCTTGCCCGCTTCTCCAATTTTTCCCCACTCGTACATTGCATCCCAAATTGCAACACCTGCTTTACCAAACTCCCCGTTACTCATTACGTTCCACATTTCTGGGTTAAGCGCGGGGTTTGCAGGATCATAGGTTTTTTGATAGTCGAGCATCATTTGAGCTCGTTCTTCCGGAGTCGCATCGGTCCAACCAGCAAGATTCCCAATGTTACTAACTACGTTAGCTGCTCCTCTGCCCATTGATTCAAAGTAACTATTAGCCATTCCCGAATCTGTTCCCAGAGTTTGCTGACTAATACTAATGTCTCCATGCATAAGTCCCTGGAGGGTTTGAGCCATTGTTGTTTCAAGCATGTCGTTAGAAAGACGCTGCGCTACATTTGCACTGCTCTGTGCGCCGGACGCCATTTTAACCATAGCCGGAGCTTGACCCATTACTGCATTAGTAAAAGCTGCTTGGTCTCCACCAAAAGGAATATGTCCCGGAGTTCCCGGAAGCGTTTGTCCTTGTTGACCACCGAACGCAGAAGCATCCATACCTAGTTGATTAGAAACAAATCCTTGTATGCCACCTTCAGAACCAGGAGGGCCTACCATCAACATCCTTCGTACACCTGCGTTGTAAGCTTCTTTGTCTTTCTTTGCGTTGTCAAGTTGAAGGATATTCCAAGCGTCGTCCCAATTTTGTTGACGAACCATTTCGGCCATCTCTATATCGAGACCGTTTTTAAATTCCATCATTCTCTTTTGGGCTTCTTCTTCATCTCTTGCCAACTCTTGTCGGTTTAGATGACGTTGACCTTCCATTCCTTTTTCGTGGTCATACCCCGCGGCTCGGGCCAACTTGTCGTGAGCCAAAGCTTCCGCTGCCATCTGTTCACGAGAGGCACGGTCAGCTGCTCTTTGTTTGTTGGCACCAATTGCTGCTGCTGACTGCGCAGCATTGGACATTGATTGAGCACCCGCTGGGGTTCTATGTGATTGCATTTCTGCCATTGGTTTTTCCTATCACTTACGCAGGTATATCAAACTGGTTGAGATAATTTTGAGGGACTTGACCACCGTAATTTTGTGTGCCTCCTGGGAATTCCCCACTCATCATTCCACCAAAGTCGGTGCCGTAAGCGTTGGGATCCATACCAGCGGACATCATGGCCATCGTAAATTCGAGTTGGCTGGACAAGAGATCTTGTATTGAAATGGGATTGAAGAGAGCACCAGCACCCGCAAGCATCTGGCTGTAATTAACTTCACCTTGGTAGTATTGATTCAGACCTTGCATGGCCATGTTCGCCATTGCTTCTTCTGTTGCGGCAGCCATGTTGCCCATGTACTGGGACCATTGTTTTCGGGACTCTTCTCGTGCGAACTCAAACTTGGTGAGCTCCATCATCATCCCAGACTCTTGCATCATTCCCTGATAGTCCAACATGGAAGCCTGGACTTGTTTGTTAAGCCCATCCATCATCATGCCGGTAGTTATTTGTGTCGTTGCTACATCAAAATCAGCAGCGATATTTGCAGCATTAACCATAAGGCTAGCTATGTTAGTATCAACATTTCCCATGACACCAGCAAGGTTTGTTGCAATTTCTGCTTCTACCTTTAAAGCTCCCGCAGCAGCTACATCTGCTTGGAATTTATTTTCCATATATCTATCAGATGTTTGAGCAATCATTCCCTGAGTTTGAGCTGCAGATTCTTGGTTGGCATTCTGAATGAGCGCTGCTTCTTGTTCTGGAGGCAAGCCCATCATTCTTATCGCATCTTTATTCGACTGATTATTTGCATTAATGCCTGCGCTTTGCGCCTGCATAAACGCAAGACCTGTTGCTTTAAAATCAGCAGCAGCAAGTTCCATTTTTTCTGTGTGTGCTGAAGCTGAAGCTTGAGCACTATTGGCCAATCTCTGAGCTCTTCGACCAGCGTTAGACAATTGTTGATCTAGTTTTCGGTCTCGTCTAGATTGACGCCTTTGCATATCTCGACGGGTGTCTTCTCCCATCTCCATTGCTTGCTCGCCAATTGATCTTAGTTCGTCAGATGTTTCGCCCCGCTGACCTGAAAGCTCAGCAAGTTGCTCCAACATTGCATCCAAAGAACTTTGAGTACCACTTGAGTACTGATCCATTGCAGCTTGCTGGTCACTTAAGACTCCCTCCATGCCTCCAGAAAAATCACCCATGATTCCCTCAAGAAGATCAGGATATTCACTTTGCAGGTCCGCAAGATTCTGTAGACCCTGGAAGTAAAAGTCCTGCTCCATCTTTTGAGCGTTGAGCATGTTGGCAAAATCTGAAGCTCCTGCACTAAAGTACTGTGATCCCTGAGTAGGAAGCTGGTTGCGAAAGAAATCTTGAAACGAAACCCCTGAATTAGGATCGTAATCCTGCATTGCTTGGGTAAACGTTCCTTGGTAATCAGGATTAAATTGGAAATTACTGTTGTCAGTAAATCCCAATTGATTCTGTTCTTGCCAATCGTTGAAGTATGAACTCCAATCGGTGTTTGTTTCGTCGCCGTATGCCATTTAGTTACTCCACAGTTCCTCTAGAGGTACGATCAGTTGCAAGAATCTTACCAGTTGCCAGGACTGATAACAATCGGAAATCAAGGTCGGGGCAGAAGACCTCGATGCCCGGGGTCAACGCAGGTCCTTGAATTCCATACGTTCCTTGAAGCGCGATAGTTGAAGAATCAAACCCAAAAGCTGCCCAGTAAGTTGAAGCCCCATCTATTAGAGACTTAACTGCTGTGCCATTCAAGTCTTTAATCAGCGTCGAATCGATAGGTGTCAAGTTAGCACCAGAGAAAGCAAGTGCTCTGTACTGGCTATCGGTGTTAGTGCTCTCGGTCGAAGGAGGCCCTGACACATCGATAAAGCTAGAACCCAATCCTTCGAGGTGGCGATTACGGTGGTAGTCAAGGCCCGCAAACTTCTCCCCACTTGAGCTATTCATTCCAAGAGGATGTCCTACCCATCTCATGTAGACAGGAGAGACACCTATCCTGTCCCCGATAGCCAAGTTCCTGAAAGCCGTCCCGTCTACCGTGATAGTGGTATCCCCACTGCCACTGGTGTAGGTTTGGAACTGGGCATTTGTTATCGCAGTGATGCGGGCTTTAGTCCCGACCAGGCTACCCGTTGCTGAACTAAGCACGTACAGGTATGAACCTACCCAGTCATCGCTGATCTTCAGGGAAGAACTAGCATTGATCTTGAGCGTCGACTTGCCGGTCGGGTGAACAGTAGCTGAGTTATCCAGCATTGCAAACCGGGTATCGCCCTGTCCGCCCTGCATAGTGAGTCTCTTCTGTCCGTTGTAACCAGCTCCTGAGTTAGCGATAGTCTCCGTGTAGTCATAGTTAGATACACAGATACGGGGTTTGTAGTTAGCTACACCGTCTTGGGCGGTAGAAGAAGTCGGGATGTTCTGCAGGAACATAGCTCGTTCAATCAGTGACGACTTAGCATCGGCATCGTCAGAGGGCCAAGGACCCTTACGTACTTGAGTAAAGCTCATGTCCTTCAGCATTGAAGTCCTGGCTGTGTTGAACCACATACAGGCAGCTTCTTGGTTAGCAGGATTCAAGATGAACAAGACCCCGGATGCAGGATCGAATGCTACTGAACAATTTTCCAGCGATGTACCGGCCCACTCATTCATGATGTAGTTATCGAATCCCCGAACATCGTCTAGCTTCCCGTCGTTAGAGACTGCTTTGAGTCCCTTGGTTGTCAAGAAGTAGATAGTCGAAGCTACGGAGTCAGCAGCATTTGGACCGACAGTGCCGAAGCCCTCATGCATCTCGAGCAATCGCATGTACCCAAAGGAGCCGGAGCCGTCCTTCTTAATGTGGTACATACGGTCATAACTAAATCCGATAAGGGCGTTACCTACACCCGTTAGATTAATGATCTCGTTGGAAGGAGTAGAGGGAACGTATCGGTCTAGTGGGGAAAAGAGCTCAGGGGATCTATGAGTCATAGAAGACCACCTCAGCTCCCCAAGACTGATAAGCGTGTTTTGTCCTGTAGTATCTGTTGTACTGACGGGAGTGTCATTAATGCTCGACATCAAGAGGGTATTGTTATACCACTCGAGTACTCCACCATAAGGCATCACCGGGTCAAAGGTAGCAGTTCCTGCAGTAAATGTATCTTGATAGACGAGTTCCAAGTCGCCCAACTTGTAAACATAACCGGCTCTTTTAAATCCTGGTTGAGTGACGGGATAACCAGATACTTCGTATTCACTTAGTTTGATTAGTCCGTCAAGAGACAAAACACCAGCAGAGAATGTGCCAGCAGCATTGGTTGAGTTTACTGAACGATATACGTAGGCATAGTCGTATTTAGTAGAGTCGTATACGAGATCCAAGATAGCGTGACGGTTGTGAGGATTTACAAGTTCCGGTTCACTTGTGTCCAGGCTGGTGTCAGGCAACGTTCCAAAGTCAAACTCTCTTACTTCAAGCACCTTTGAGAGCTGACTCTTGCGACCGCTCTTACTGTCATACAACTGGTACGCAAATACGTAGTTACCTGCATCAAGTTTCTTTCGGTCTCTTATTTGCTCTACTGTTTCATCAATACCATACTGACAATAAAACTTACCGACAGTAAAAGAACTTAAAGAATCTTTATACGTAAGTGGATCATTGTCATCAGAACTAAATACATCGCGCACGCGAAGCTTTACCATGTATTTACCTTCAGACCAATTTCGAGTGCTGAAGAATGAGGAGATATTTACACTAATTTGGTATGCAGTCGCATTGCTAATGTTGTCTCCCAGTTCAGAAATGTCTACTTCTACCCCGAAGTCAAGGGAGTCCCCGTCCCCGTCGTAATCTACGAAGGCAGCATATTCTCCCATTTGATTATTTTGAACTTTGTTTATCCAGCTAAAAGATTCTGAACCTCTTTCAAAGTACACATTTGTGCTGTTATCTAGCGAGAGGTTGCCTCCCTTTACTAGATAGTTGTAGTTAAATTCCCCACTTGGTTCTTCCTTTGCAATCATGATGTCGTAGACAAGCCGGTCAACTTGGATGTCATTAAACGGATATACAAAACCTTTAAGCACAGGTAGCTGGTCTACAAAAGTACCTTGAGGGATGGACTCCAGGTCGTAGAGACAAAGGTTATTTACTTCGTTTTCTCCGTCAGGGTAAACCGCGCCGCCTGGGATCAAGCCAACATGGAGGACATCTTCGTTAATGTCAAAGATGGATTGTATTTCTTCGTCCGTAAGAACTTCTCCGCCCATTGTTCCGCATGATGCTGCATAGGTGTTAGTAGTTGCAAAAGTTTTGTCGGTCCCGATATGCCATATTGGAAGTGCCGCATTAAGGGTTCCATCTTCAGTGTCTTGTCCATTACAAGAAACATGCCATTCACAACCTGCTTCGTGGTGGCCCGCAAGAGTATGAGAATTTTGTCTGTTTTCACAGTATCTACTATTAGTACTTAGTACCCCATCATTAGCACCCCCTAGTCCACCACCGTAAGAGACTGCAAGACCCGCGTTTTTGTAAAAGAAACATCTGTTCAAAACAACTCTGGCAGGACCAAACGGACCAGGAGGCAAGTTCGGGCTTGTCCCTTCTGCGCCTCCCCCCGTTAGTCTAGCCCCGACTGCTATAGCTGTTCCAATTCTTGTTTGTTCCCATCCCGAACCATTAATAACTTGATCAAGCAAACTGGAACCATCTGCAAATCTTGTTACGCAACCAACACCGGTAACCGTAATTCCTTCTATTTTAGTGTCTTCCATGAGTGCCCACATCTGCGTCAAAAATCTGTGGGGTACCCAGTTTTCGGGTTTAACGATTTGTGAAGTAGCAGGGTATTTAGGTTCACTAGGGAACATATTTGGATCTTCAAAAGGCCATCCTGCCATCCAGTACACATCATCGTCTGCTGCAGTTGATTGATGTCCAAATGTTCCTGCCATTTTGTAGCAATCAAATACTGTATTCTTAGGTCCGTATCTTCCAACTATTACGTTACCGCCACCAGTTACGTGATTATTAGCATCCGGCCAGGGGTCGTTCATCCACGCTGAATTTACAAGGAAAGCTCCAGACCTTTCATTCTTCCAATGAGATCTGGATTTCCCCCCGTACGCACTGCCAAATGTCTTTGTATTTCCCTCGCCTAAACCATTTAAGGTTGAGGTTCCGTTTACAAAGTTAGATACAGTTATCTTTCCTGTGCTATCACCAGATGTACTGATTTCAGTATTACCGTTTGTGAACCGAATATCATCATCGGTTTCCATTGTTATCCAAGCAGCTTTGTCTTCTGCGGTCCAATCAGTTGCAACCTTAGACACATAATTTATGTGTACAAGATTACTAGCACCCCCACCTGGGACAACTTGATGAATGGTTACTGAAGTAGATCCCTTTACGGGTCTAAACTTCATCATCTTATTTTCTGCTTCTAGTACTTCAAAGAATGCATCGGTGACTTGGGAAGAAGTTGTAAGGTCAAGGATTCTAATAAGGTAGTTATTGTCTGTATCTCTGCTTCCGTTAACAACATCCTCAGACACAAACTTAAAAGTGTATACCTGACTGGTGTTCTTTGAATATGAGTTTCTTAGGGTAAGAGTCGCACCATTGTTTGGAACACCAGTAAAGGTAACACTGCCTGTTCCGTGTTTAGTTGTGCCCCCGGCAAAGTCAGTAATTGAGATACCATCTAATCCTTGGCTAGAGCTCAACATCCCCCCGTTAGGTGAAGATTGAGCATTGCCTAGTTCCCCCACTAGATTTTGGTAGAAGTCAATTTTGAAGTGTGGAGTTCCCCCGTTAGGAGATACATCTTCAAAGGTTGTAAACATATTAGTTGCACCGGAGATCGGGCCAGAACCACTTTCCCAAAATCCATTTGTAAACAATGCTTCAACTGAATCTTCATAACCCCCAACACCTACTCCTGTATCTTGTTGAGGCTTAGTTTCATATCTATTAAATGCTTCTGTCAAACCGATAGCAACTGCTTCAGCAGTAAATCCAGTGACGTATACATACCATTCGTTAGAGGGTTGGCCACCAGAAAAACTAGAAGGGGGCACAGGAAAACAAGAAGCATTTTCCGGATCATCTTGTTTAACAAAAGAAGAAGTGTCTCCACCGGTTAGACTAGTAGTGTAAGTAATTGGAGCATGACCTTCTGTGCCTTCAACAGATAGGTTACCAAGTGTTATTGTTCCAAGGGTGCTTGTTACTTTCAACACTTCAGAGCCATGCCCGTTTGTTGAATTTATAGCCTCTTCAAAATTATCGGCACACAAGATTCCCGCACCCAATCCTGAATCGGTATCTCCGTTTAGGAACACCACATTTCCATCGTCATCCAGGTCCCCATTGTGGTAGGTAGATGCAGTGCTTGAGTACGCACGATATGTTTTAGTAATCCCATCAACAATTGCTTTGTTTGTGGTAAGGGTTATTTCGGCCCCGGCCTCAACAAAATCTACAAATTTCCAAGTTGCTTCTGCCGGAGCATTTGTTGTGTTTGCAGTAAATCGTTTTGCTACATCTGTTGTAAGAATAAGTTTGTAGTCGATGCCGTAGAGATCTTGGACGAGAAAATAATCGCCACTGGAAAACGGTGTTTGGCTATCCACATAGTTAATATCAAGAGTAGCTTTTGCTTGATTAGCATGAGGTTGAGGAAAATAAACACCCGCTCCAATTGACATTTTTAAGGCGCTGACTCCACCACCAACGCCGGACCCAAGAAGGGTTTTAAACTCTTCTGACCTTGATGCATTGAAAGCATTTTGCAAAGTATTAAAACTTTCAGGGATCAAAAGGTGTTGGCGGTCGCCCGGAACATTTGGAAATGAAGTTACTTCCCCCAACTCATCTTCGTTTGTGGTTATTACGTTTGCTGATGCATCTTGATAAGAATTAGCCAGTTCTTCTATTCCAAGAAGATCGATAATCTCTTGATCGGTTCTATTAATTAGACGGCTACTAAGAGACGGAGGGGTAAATTGAGAAAAGGGAATTGCACTACCACCGGGGTAGTAACCTTCATCAATTATGTTGTCACAGAGAACCAGGGTTGCATCTGCTACATCGGCTTCACCCGTGGGAGGCTTAGTTACAAAAGTAGTATCGGCGTCAAAGTATTCAGAATCTGCTGAATAGGGAGAACAGGTTTGAGGACCCTGAAGATCTGGGGCATTGCCTGGACCCGGAACCGTTTCAATTACCAAGTTGTAGTTTTGGAAGCAGCTATTAGAACCAGAATCGTAAGGGGGGTAACTTGCGGTTGTTGCACAATGATCGGATGTAGTTGTTGCGTTAGAAGAAGAAGCTTCGCATTCCATCCTGGATACTTGAACAGTAACCGGTGACTCTCCTCTTACCCCCACTACTAGGATTCGTCCCGTAGATACAACATCCATCGCAGCATCTTTATCTACACCTGATCTAATCAGATTTCCGTGAGACCAACTACCACATCGTGTGTGGTAGAAGTCCATAAAGATGTCGCCTTCTTTATCTGAACCTCCAGTAAAGTCGGTTCCTTGATTTGTACTGGTAGTTCCCGTTGTTGCTTTCAAGACAATTGAAGTATTGCCCTTGTTACCGTTTGTGACCTGAGCAAGAACAGAAGAAGGCGTACCACCAATGGTGCCCAACGATTTAGATACCGTGTTGTTGTGGCCATTAGAACTAGCAAGTGCGGTATTAAAGTTATTACCGCTGTCTGTGTTTGACGAACCAGCATCAAACATGACGTGGTCACCACCATCAAACTTTGTAGTTATTCCAGACACATTGCGTGAGAAGTTAAACCTTCGACCTGGACTTACTGTTGTGTGTCCGGCAACACCTGTACTCTTTTGTGTAATTACAAGTACGGGACTTGTAGCTCCGGAAGTTGCGGTTGAAATTGTTTCTACTGTAAATCTAAGATTAGAAGATTCCGACAATACAAAAGCAGAACCAATGTTAGAACTAGTAATGTCGTTGAAACTACCATAGGTAGTGATAGCTCTTTCCATCAAAGCTTCAGTACTTGGGTTCTGTTGGACAAATGTAACTACACCCGAGGTGCTTTTTGCTTCAATAGATCCGTTATGCCCTGTTGCACCATTAACCGCAGCAGCAAGGTTTGCGGCTGCTGCAGTCGCAGAAGCTCCTGCATTGAACTGAATTGCTCCGCCTCCCATAAAGGATGCGTCAGGATTAACATCACATATGGAAGAGAAACTACCGGCTTGCAAAATCCTGGTGTCACCAGTTTCGCCTGACACTACTTGCGTAAATGTAACTGTTGCGCCGTCCGCTACCGCAGTGATCGTTCCGTTGTGGCCGTAGAACCCGTTGACTGCAGCAGCCATGTTTGTTGCGGTGGCATTAGCAGATACGTTTGAGTTTACTTCTGCTTTTGCTGCAGAGCCTGTACCGTCATTCTTTACTTTGTAATCTACCCTTTTCCCGGTTGTGTCTTCGAGTGTCAAAATAGCATTGTTGACATCGTTGAATTCTACATCACCAAAGGTCAGACTTGCTCTTGCGTAGGAAGTAGTAGTTGCCCCGTAATCATTTCGGATTGAGTAGTGTCGTTTAAATCCAGAAGAATCAATAAGCTCAATACCCGCATGATTCTTATCGTCAAAGGCAGAAGCATCGAAAGTAAGGTTAGCTGAAGCACTACCGTTGTGGCCCATCTTTGAATCAATAGCTGCTTTAAGATTACTAGCAGCTTCAGATGCAGAGATGTCAGAAGTTGTAATGTCGTGACCGCCGTCAAATATTGACGCAGTAATGTTGGTTCCTGCTGACCCACCCGAGAAACCTGACTGTGTTAGAAATCCCCCACTAATCGCCGTTCCCGTAATTGCTTGACCGTTGAATAGAGTGGAGTATCCGTCAGTGTGAATCGTAAAGTTCTTATCTTCCATCGTAGCTTCGGTCATCAGAATCAACCTCTCTTTAGAGGCTGCTGTAACTGAACGAATGACAGAATCCATAATGCCTTGGATAGTCGTTTGATCTTTGATACCAATAGCACGAGAGGTACTGCTTGTTTGTGATGACGTGTTATCGAACGTCATCGTGTGGAGGGCTATTCCATATCCATCGGGAGCAGGGAAGATAATTGTTTTCCCGTGGAGCGAAGAAGAAGTACCGCTTGAGATAGTCAGTGTTACTGAAGCCGGACTACCTGCTGCTGTACCTGTGATCTTTCTGCCTTGCCCTGCAGCTCCTATTGTCCCCATCAAGATCTTCATGTGATCATTGTCACCGTAGACCCTACCCTGGAATACCAAGTTGATTGAACCCGCGTCTATTGCAAGATTCAAAGAAGCTCGAAGCGCAGAGATTGCGTGAGCTTTAGTAGTGGCATCCATAATCCCAATGTTGGTTGAAGAGCTACCCAGCCCTCCGGTAGCAAAAGTTGTTGCGGACAACTGTGCTCCGCTGATCCCTGTGCCTGTGACAACCTTACCGTTTCCTGTAGTGCCTACCGTATCCATGATCAATTGCATTGTTGCACGGTCACCGGCGGTAAACGTAGAGGGTGTCGACCCTCCTTCAATGCAAGAGTTCCAAGAAGAGTCAGTAGTGATTGACGTGTTGCCCCCTGCGCCTCCGTCAACCATTGTAAGGGTTACCACGGCTCCCTCGGCAGATGCCGTGATCTGGGTTCCTTGATACTTATTGATCTCAATAGCCAAGTTAGCAGCAGCCGTAGAAGCGCTAGATCCGGCATTAAACTCTGCGTAACCACCTCGAGTAAATGTAGATCCCAGGTTTGTAGAAGTAAGGGAGTCCCAAGAACTTTTTACAATGCTGGTATTGCCTGCTGCGCCTGCAGTCTCTTGTATCAGAGTCATGGTTCCCGAGCTGTAAGTAGCGTCGATTGTCTGACCTGAACCGTTGATTGCAGAAGCAAGGTTTGCACCCAAGGCATCTCGATTGCCTCCTGCGTTTACTTCGATGTAGTCCCCTCCAACAAAACTAGTGGGGACGGCAGTATCGCAGACATTGTTAAAGTCAAAAGCACGGTTGATCGTAATAGACGTGTTGCCTGCTGATCCTGCGGTTCCTTGCACAAGCTTTACAATGTTCCCAGATCGGGTAGCAGTAATTGTTCCGTTGTGCCCATCAGAAGAATTGATTGCAATCTTAAGGTTCTCTGCGGCCACTGCTGCAGAAACTCCAGCATTAAACTCTAGTGCTCCACCTCCAACAAAAGCCAGGGGGGGATGAAGACTGCATAGGGTATTAAACGTTGGGTTGTGACTAACGGTGATCGATGTGTTTCCCCCACTACCCGCAGCGTCTTGAATCAACGTTACCGTAGACCCGTCAGCACTTGCAGTTATGTTGAAGGAAGCAGCAGCGTTCACCACGGCAACAAAGTTTGCAGCGGCAACAGAAGAAGAAGCTCCTGCTTCAAACTCTGCAACACTGGCAGAACCATCGGCGCTGTAGTCATTCTTGATTTTAAAGATCTTCGTTGTGCTCGAGGAATCAGTAAGAGCAATGGTTGCGTTGTTCACGTCATTCCATTTAGTGCTGTCAAATGTGAACTTAGCTGCTGCCAAGCCTGATGTAACTGCACCTGCGTCATTACGGATACGGTAAGTCTTAGGAGTTCCTGCTGCATTGAGCAGAGTAACCTCCGCAAAGTTAACGTCATCAAACTTTGTATCACCAAGATCAAGCTCTGCTTCTGCTTCTCTAGATGCAGAAGAGTAATCATTCTTAGATACGTAAGTTTTCGACAATCCTGCAGAGTCTATGAGCGTGAAGGAGGCATCATTAACGTCATCAAACGTAGAAGCATCTAGAACAAAAGAAGCTTCCGCTTTGGCTACGGTAAGAGCCGAGTAATCATTACGCAAAGAGTACGAGTGAGTACCCCCGTCATCATCAGTCAGTGTCAGGTATCCCTTGTTAGCATCATCAAACTCTGTGTCACCCAGAGTAAATGTAGCACTGGCTTTGCTGCTTACAGGATTAGTGCATGAGATCCCTATGTTGCCTGCAGCCTTAGCAAGTGCAAGAGATTCTTTAACTGACTCGAGAGCAAACGAAGCTGTTCCATCACTGTCGGCAATTCCCGCTACCGTAGATGTTGAACCCGAGTTACCCCCGGAGAATGTAGACGCAGTAATCTTAGCGTTAGCAATAGAAGTCCCGACGACGGTCTTACCGTTTCCGGTAGTTCCAGTAGTGCTCATCGTAAGAGTGAGAGACAAACTACCTGGGTATGAAACTGACATACCTATGTCGCCTGCAGCAATTGCAAGATCGATAGACTTCTTAAGAGAAGTTAGCATCTCCGCCTGAGTGGAAACCCCTGAGATTCCAGCTGTTGCTTTTGTGCTGTTAGCCTGGGTAACAGAAGAACTAAAAGTGATGGTGTGTGTCTTATCGTTAGCATCTTCCAGAGTGACTGTCTCTGTATTCAAAGAGGCAGAAGCTATAGTAAGAGTAGACGATGCTGCAGAAACTGTTTTATTAACTGAGTTACTAAACGTAATCGTGTGTGATGTTCCACCGGCATCTTGGAAGATTAGTGTTTTCCCGTTCAATGTTGCAGCAGAAGTAACAATCTGTGTCAGTGTGCTTTGTGCGCCCTGACCCGCAGTATTTACAGTTCGCGTATTATCAAACGTAAGGGTGTGGGTAGTAAGATCGTCTTCAAAGATAAGAGTCTTACCATTAAGCCCAGTTAGATCATCGATCTTAAGAGTCGACAGAGCTCTTGTGATCCGTGATTCCCACGGCTGGTAATTACCAGAACTGTCAAGATATTGAGCAGTAGCGGAATCACTAGTACCCGTACCTTCTGATCCTGATCCAAACTGATCATCAGAAGAGATATGAGAATCTTGATACGTACTCCCAACGTCGCTGGTTGTATTAGTGTCCGTAGTATCTACACCAGAGGTTGAAGTTGTTGCGGTCCCTGTTGTTCCAAAAGAACCTACTGCTGACGTTCCAAATTCTTCGCTAGAAGAAGTAATAGCTGAGTCTGTGGGGGTTGTTAGTTCTGCGGAGTCAGGCAGTGTTTCAAGTGGGGTGCCGCCAATGTTAAACAAAACTGTGTTATCCGCCGGGTCATAATCACCGTTAACACAACTTCCGTCCTGGACTCCCTTGTATGTTCTTGAGAATCCGTCTTCTGAAACAAGAGTGAGGGTTCCATTCTTAACCGCTTCTTTTAGGAACTCCATTCGAAGTTCTGCTTTACCCAAAGAACCGTTTGAGTAACCATGAGTTGATCCCTCAAACGCACGGTAGGTTCTTTCTACCCCCGCTGTATTTTCAATCGCTATCGTGTCTCCGTCTTTAGCGATGTCATTCCATGTAACGGAACCGCCACCGGCTGACGTTTGACGAATAGCGCGGTATACAAATCCGTATCCGTAAGAGTCGTAATCGATTTTAAAGTTTACAGGGAAGAAGTCGTTAACAAACGAGTGTTCGTTGTGGTTAGCGTTACTAAAGAAGTCAAGCTCATGAACGGTCTTAAACCCACCAAAGGGTCTGAGACCTCCTTGAACCGAGCCGTCTACCCCACACAACTCTCCTGCATACCCATCCATGACACCAGGAAGAGGAACCCTCTTATCTTGGCTGACCATAGTCAAAGGATAAGACCACTTTGTACTCAGTTCGTTAGACATTCTATTTCCTCTTTACCTTCATTTTTTTGTCCTCTTTGTCGTACCAGCCTTTGCTAGATTCCAGGGGTATAAGTCCCTTTTCGCATTCGGCAATAGCTTCTTCAAAGGATATAAAAGGGAAGGCGTCTAGTCTACTTCTAGGGTTGCAGTTAAAGACCTTTAGTCCTGATTCATCAAACTTAGTCTTAAGGGATTTTAACCTTTTTATATTCCCTTTGTAAGAGTTGTTATTGCCCTTAATCGCACTGTCTGTTCTGTCTTGTTCAAATGCATAGTTCTGGGTTCCTTCTTCCATATTAAAATCTGCACCGCAAAGATAGATGGTTCTAAACCCCAAGACGAAACAAAGCTTTATTGCTGAAAGCATTACAGATCTAGAACCTTTGATTCCGATTGAATCTCTCTTCTTTGATTCGCCCCCCCAGTTAATCGTTTTCTCCTTCAGGAAAAGAGAAGGGTTGAAACTTAGGTTCCTCTCATAGAAGAAAACGTTTGGGCAATCCTTGGGTGTTTTCCCGGCTTCTTCTAATTTATTCCCCACTTGTTTCCTTAGTGACATTTTCTTCAAGGCGGAGGGGACCAGCTTCATTACGTTGGGGTCCACCCACCTGGAGTAGAGGAATCGATCAGGGTTGTCAGCGCAGGTCCAGAAGTTGGGCTTGAATACATGCCAACTATTGTTAACCCCAAACGACATGGCATTAACTCGATTGATCTCTTCAAGATTGTGTGAGTTAAGTGAGGGGCCACTCAGTACCAAAAAGATTGGCTGGTCTTTAAAGACACTTAAGTTAGCCTCAGCCCCAAAACTATTTAAGAAAGTAACGTGACCTTGTCGATGAGGCACACGAACATTTGAAGAAACCCTAGAAGAAAAAGGCCGATCTTTAAGACCCAACTTTTCTTTCATCATTGAATGGGGATCTAGATTGGAGTTAGGTTTTTTCATTGCTTAGTTATTTATACCGAGCTTTCACAACACGTTTTGCATTCTGTGTGCTGCTTTGTAGCAACAACTCCGTTGTAAATCTCATAGCATCTGCCCGCCCCATTTGTACAAAACTTGTTGCAGTCTGCATCTTCCCAGACACCATCTTCTCCTGGGTCGGGAGAATAACACCTTCGTTCAAAGTCAACGATGATGCAAACTTCTCCCGCGGGCCAAGTATTGAAATGATTAGGATGGGGATCTACTATCCCGCTAGACAGGATACCATCACCATCTGTGTCTGGAGGATGTTGACCGTTACAACAACAGGCAGCCGGGATCCTAAATTCCCAAGTACCGTCTGGTAGTTCTTCGGCTGGAGCAGGTTCTGGTCCCCAGTTAGGTTGTGGCCGAGGATCAATAGGATTAGGATCCGGCTCTCCATACACCCTGTTAGGTCCACAAGGACATAAGACAACTGTTCTTACAGGAATGTTTTTACACACTGGTCGTTTATTAGCAGGCACACAAGAACTAAAACAGTAATCCTTACAATCTTCCATGCATTCAACAGCACCAGGACAACAGCAACCCTTTACGTCATCATTACTGGGCTGATCCTCAGGACGGATTTGGATTTTTCCACCTTGGTTTCTTGCAACGCAATCCTCATCGCCAAGATGTGTATCGTCATCCGTTTCAGTATGGGGCCTAGGCCAATGGGGCTGAACAATGATCGGTGGGATAACAGGAGGTTTAGGTTCTCCCTTTCCTGGATCAACCCCAATATCGGGGTCACTATTTGGTTCTTCGGTTTCCCCGTCAGACCAAGGTTCAGATGAACTACTTCCTTCTTGGGAAGTTTCGTCATTAGTTGTCCAGTTTGTGGTTCCTCCTCCTCCTCCACCACCGCCGGGTGGAGGTGGGTTGTTGCATTGCACTTGAGAGCATTGAACACCAAACCCCATAAAACTCCCACTAAGAGCTGCGCATTCAGAGGGGGTTACAAATGAACATGTTCCACCCGGTCGGCAACAAGCACCCTGTGTTGATTCAACACATCCCGCAGCAATACATTCACAAACATCTCCACAATCTATCAATCCTCCTTCGCCACCTCCACCGCCGCTGCCACCGCCTCCTTCACCAGGACCATTGTTGCCTGCATTGGGATGCCCACTTCGCAAAGCTGCAGAGTTGAATTGAGTAATCAAGTTTGGAAAGTCGCCAACTTGTAGCTCTTTAAGAGATTGTTGTGCAGTTGTTTGTTGGAATCCCCACGCAAGACTTTGAACATCTTGAGGAGTTTGACCTAGTTTCTTTTCTGTGAATGCTGCATCGATCTCGCCCATTCGAGCGAGTACATCCATAGAAGGTACTCTTCCAAAATATTCCGACATTGCTTAGCCGCCAAGGAGATAGGAGTTTCTGTTATCGACTGTATCTTTTTGGTACGACTTGGGCTTACGCGCCTGCATGAAGCTGAGGTTGTCACCGATAGTCTTCATAGCTGACTTGTACTGAAGCAAGATAAACTGCATTTGCTTCTGCGTAATGTTACGCGCAGTTCCCAAGTTCATAGAAGAAGCGCAAGCAATAGCTTGGATAAGAGAGTTCATCCCTACTGGAGCTACTTCATACCTCATACCACCTTCGGAATGGCTTGCAGAAACATCCGTTGTAAACGGTCGTCGAACCGTGGCTACACGAGTGCTCGCATCGTAGGATTCAATAACCCGTTCTTCGAGTACTGCATGTGTTGTCTTTGTCCACACACGAAGAATAGCTCCTGCATATGCGTTTTCACGATTATCAATCGCCCCAAGAGTGGGAGCAGAATCAAAAGTAAACGTGGTTGAGCTATTGAACGTTCCCCCGTCCGTGTCGTAGTGAGGCTGGAAGTCACCGTTGGGGAGGTAGTGGATGTCTGCAGTCTCTGCTTCGGCAGGGTAAGGACGAAGCGAAAGCATGTTTCCTTGGATGTGCCAACCTGGTCCGCTTGGGTGGAACTCATTCTCAGGCATG
>JGI24006J15134_10000717_pt1 | contig 19991 bp, 21 predicted proteins | sample LinPmetageLP53_FD_15134 | JGI IMG/M metagenome (IMG submission 15134)
AGATTGTTATTAGTTGATGCTCCGCCAGTTTCAGTATATAGGAACTCATGATCCATACAACGACCAGTTAAATATTGTTCCCTTTCCCTCTGCACTTCACCAGAGATAAGAGATGATTTAATTTGATGTAAATATGACCAATCACTAATTTCATTTAGGGTTTGATTACCAACTTTAAGAACAGCCTTTTTAATAACCTGTCCAATTCCAGTAGCAAGATTGACACCAGCACGAGCACTTGCAGGTGTTAGAGATACAAACAATTTAGAATTACTATGAAGAAATCCCTTATTTTGTAGAGTAAATCGAACAAAACCATCTACCGAAGAACTTGAAGGATCATTTAAAATTACAGGCTCTAATAGGTCTGTTTCAACTTTCATCATTCCAGTTGAACCAATTTCACCAAGTCTAATAAAGTCAGGAATACCTCCTCCCTGTGAAACAGGTTTAGGGTCATCAGGAGAACTCATGGGTTTAGCTTCACTCATTTTATATTATATATAATATTTTATATATAACATAAATAAAAAAATAAAATCTTAAATGTAGAGAAAAGAATATTTATAAAAAAAAAGTTAATTTTCATCTGTATCTGTATCTGGAATTAATGCATAATCCTCATTATCATCTTCATCACTCTCATCTTCATCTGTATCTATTTCATACTTGTATGATTTCCAGAACTCACTTGCTACTTTATAAAATACTGATTTGTCTTTATGATATTCTGGGTCATAATTAGGACAATAAGTAAATGGAACATTTTCTATTTTATCCATACATAATTTTAATTTATTTTTTATTTCCTCCTTTTCAATATTCATCTTAATAGTGTTAATCTTGATGATGTTGATGATGAGGTCATTAGGCAGTCCAGAGAAGATTGACGGAGCCATATTTTTATTTGTTATACTACTATATAACGATGAACCCTTAAATAGTTTAAGATTATTGTAATTTACAATATTTAATTTTGAGAATTATTCACAATATAAAAAATCTCCATCCATCTTCACGGATATTAGCTCCTCTTCATATTCTAATTCTTCTTCACTTGATACACTCTCTTCTGTTGAATAATCAGGATCTTCTATTTGATTAATAAACTCATCAGTTATTTTTTTTAATAATCTTCTTATTTCATGTATAGTATCGACATCTCCTCTTTTTGCATAAAAACTTATAACTTCTTCCCAGTCTTCAATATCCATTTATATTATAGTATATATTTTATTTTTAAGATTATTCCAGCCATATTATATCTCTTGGAAGTTTCATTTTATAACAATAATAAAAGCAATCAAAGTTGCAAGATTTAGTTTGTTCTCCATTTTTAATAAATTGTATTCTTTTTCTTGGAATAATTATTTGTAATTGACTATCACTATTTTTAAAGTTCTCCCTGAAATAACTTGTATTTATTTTACTTGAAGGCATTATCAAAATAAAAGGTTTATCTAATTCTTTTAATCGAGGCATTATTGATTTACATTTACTAAATGGAGGATTACTAACAATTATCTCTCCTTCATTACTTTCAAAAAAATCATTATCATTACATATAACATTAAATCCTAAATCTTGTAAATGATTATATGAACCGCCATCACCCTTGAAAGCTTCCCATATTATTTTATCTTTTGGAATATATTGTTGTATATTTTCCCAAGCATATTTAGGAGTATAATATTCATCATCTTTTAAAAATGTTTTTGTATGAAAACCAGCCATATTATAGTATAATATATATTATTATCTATACTTTAAATAGAAAATCATTTCCATATTTTACTGAATTAACTGAACCCCATTAGGAGAATACACTAATGATGCTTTCGCCTTTACAAAGATGAATACAGACTGGGGATTATCACTTGTTAAATCACTTTCAAGAGACACACCGAATTGTTGATCCTTGAAATCCTGTCCTCCGTTAAATTGACTATATCGAACCCCTACACCGAAGAGAGCTCCACCATCAGCTATTTCACTATACTTGGGAACATCGGCACTTGTAATATCCATAGTATAATTTCTATTAAGATTAACTACACTAACCGAAGACCTATCAGTAGCCTTTTCTGGAATAATAGCACTTACAAATTGTTTAGCAAGTTGGCTGTCAGCCAGAAGAGTTCCTGCATTTTCACTAATAGAAGCATTAGTAGTAATATCAAAATCCATAGGATATTTGACACCACCACGAAGGAACTGAATACGANTAAAATGAACTAAACTATTATCACTATTCGAAGGATAAGTTGTAGAAAGTCCATTTTGAGTAAGTGTATTAATATTCCGTGAGGGACAGAAAGTCATGAAAGCACTTTGAACCTTGGATAATCCAAGAGAATATTGAAGTTGGGCATTAGCACTATTAATAGCAGTATAGAGAGATGTAATTGTATTAAACTCCATAGCTCCTGATTGCTGGGACATAGATGAAACTTGATCAGCAGGAATATCAGCAATCTCACAAGTTAGTTTAAGATTTTCAAGAACATAATGAGCATCTGCAACAATAGAAGGAGCAGTAGTAGAACCCACACGAGAGAATAAACAATTAGCATCACTTTCTAAATGGATTTCAATTTGAAGACCACCAAAAGCATCAGGCATAAGATTAACCATATTTCCAGACATCATGAACCCAGTTGGAAGATGGGCACTAAACTCTTTTTTCTGTGTTCCAGTAGCATTATTACAAACTACACTTTGGAAGAAAGCATCAGCATTAGGCATACATAGAGCCGTTGAATTAAGGTGAGAAATAAGATCACATTTAGAACTGGAAACTCCAAGATAAGATTGAAGCATTTTATTATAATGTCTTATATGCTCACACACCATTTTTGATTTATTATGACGGATAATAACCTGTTCCATGACACCGAAAATACCGAGGCGATTGTCCATAGTGATTTGATTTGTATCAGCTGGAAGGATAGGTGTTGGATTTGCAAGATTATCCTTAAAAACTTTTAAATCTCCACATATCCTAATAGTTCTGGGATCAAGTATTCCCTGCTGTGCTTGAATTGTAAAACTCAATACAGGGAAACCATTTTTAAAACTTACTTTGCCGTTTGCTGGAATATTATCAGGACGGATTTCTACATATCGACTTGTCATTTTATAGTATATATAATATTTAATTATATAGCTACAAATTAATAAAAAAAGTTATAATATATTTTATTGTAAATTACAATAAACAAAAATGGAAAATTATGAAGATGAAAAAAAACTATGGATACTTGGAGCAATCCTTATGCTTGGATATATTTATGGATGGATAAAACTTTATTTTTCAATATTGTAAATTACAATATTTATACAACCACAGATACACCGCCATCTTTAATGACAATCCTACGGATATGATAGACGAAAGCCTGATACATTTTATTTTTTACTGGAACATTTACAGCATCTTCATATTTAAATATGCAAGTTAAATCTTTGTTTCTTAAATCCATAGCTCCACCATGAACACCAAAAGCACGACCCACATTCCAGTTTTCAAGATACTTGGAAAAAGAACGAGGAGTAATATCCGCCTGTGATAATGTCTTTTCAAGTTCATATAGAGGGAACTGATCAATAGATTTTTTAGTAGCACATTTACGAGTAGATATAGGACGAGAAGGAACAAGTTTTCCGTCTATTTGATATTGAATAGATGTAAGCCCATCACATATACCAGAATAAGCACTACGGACACTATTAAGTTTTCTATCCATAGTATCTTCTGTAATCTTATATGTTTCTTGGGCAAGAGTTTCACTCCCCCCTGTCATAGCTACTTGATTTGGATAGATAGTTGCATCTTGGGGTTGAATAANAAGAGATTTAGCACGAGAATTATTTACATGAAAATTAAAAGATGTTTGTTTATCACTCGCCAGAGAAGAATGTTTGTAATTAGTCCAAGACATAATATCGAACTCTACTGCTTTTCCCTCACGGAGTTTAGCCATCATTCCCTTTTCATAAGAAGGGTCTAATTCTACTTTATGAACAATTAGATTTACATTAGAAATAGTATATCCAATATCATAAGAAGTAGCTTCACTAATAGCTGTTGAATATAGCACGAAATCCTGTGTAATAGCAATAGCACCTAAATCATCAGTTCCATCATTAATTAATCCAGCAGGAGTATCTACAACTACTTCAACCTTTCCAGAAGCATGAAGTCTTACTTCATCAATTATAAAACCTTCTTTTCCAATTTCTACGGCATTTTGAGTAAATCGCCCCACCTTNGATTGATCATCAAACTTAACAAAATTAACTTTTTCACCTACTACAAAAGGGAACTTTGCAACAGCATCAGCCCCTACAAGATTATTAGAATTAGCACAGAGGAAAGATGTTTGAGCAGTAGTATTAGTAGTGAGCCATGTAGTAGTAGCATTATCACCTAACGAATGGAAGGAAGCATTAAGAGGGACACGCCTATAACGAGATACACTATCTAATTGTTTAATTACTTCTGGGGCTGGGGCGAGGTCAATTTCAATATATAGACCATTAGTCAGCATAACTGGGAAAATCTTATCACTAAATATTCCAGCATGAATAGGAATACAACATTTACAAGTTTGAAGAGATGTAGCATCATACGGAGTATCTTGATCTGCTCCAATAGTAAGGGCTTTAAAATAAGGGTTAGTTCTTGTATCTGCACTTTGAGAACGAGATGTTCCTTCTGTTCCACGATTAGTAGGTGTCCAAGTAGTTCCACCTTCTTCAAGAGCTCTTTTATTTCTTAAACTATCATCAGCATCATAGTCATATTTAAGATTAACCCAAGATTGATATTCCACAAGTTCCTCCAAAATATTTCCTCTGGAACCATCATAAATCCTCATATTTTTTAGCAATAATCCTGCTCCATTAGGGTCTAATTGAAGACGAGTAGGAGTATCACCTACACCGAGGGGTTGATCAATTTTAAGGTCAAACTCTAAATAACTATTTTTTCCATCCATAAACTTAACTTCTGGGGGAATAGTNATTTGAACTTTCCGCCCACTCTGTTTAACAGAATAAGACAATCCATTTTCAGTAGGAATTGAAACTTGCTCTTCTCCAATATGAACCACATTATCACTCGACCAATAAGAACTCATTTTATATTATATAGAATATTTTAATTATATATNAAATAAAAAAAAATAATTTATAAAGTATAATTGTATAAATGGATAAAAAAATCAAAAATAATAATTGTATTTTACAAGATGTATTATCACAAGTAAAATCAATAAAAGAAGATGTTAATGATATAAAAAAAGATTTAACAATTATCAAATCAAAACTAATTGAAAAAGATATTGAAGATGAAGTATTCACTACTGATGAGACAAAACCACCTGTAAGTTCAGGCTGGATATGGAGTTCATAAACCAAAATAATTAGAATACTCTTCATCTGCAATTTCTTTTTTAGGGAATGTTATTTTAGCCTTACTTGTTTTATTCGCCTTTCCAATATTCATAGATGGACATAGTTTTTTCATCTTAATCCAGAAAGCACGATTATTAACTTTACTATCATGAGAACCCATTTTCCTTGTATTATACAACTGAAAAATATGTTCTTTTGAGATTGATCTTACAGGTTCTTCATATTTATCAAACCACGGATTTTTAACATCATGACCATTACCCATAATATCTCCTTCTAAATATTCAGTATAGAATAATTCAACACTATCCATATTTTTCTTAACCTGTTGTAAATGTAATTCACTTTTCTTGAAATCTCTACTATCATAATTAGTAATATCTCTTGAATATAAATAATCAGCTATATCTTGAATATTTGTTTGTGCAATATTCTTATAATACTCTTTTCCATATTTAACATTCTTACATTCGAGAATATTAAATCTTCTATCATTTCCATCGATATTAACAATATGATCTTCATTAGTAGTCATGATAGTATTACAATAATTTTCAATAGTATATTGTTGAACTCCTTTTTTATTAATTGATATAGTGCTGTCTGTAATAAACTCCTTAAAACTTCCTACAACTTTTTTATCATACCACATTCCAGTTTCATTTAAATTAACTAATATCTTTCCCTCTGCATCTCCATTAAACTCTCCCAGAATATTTTTAAGATTACTTGTAGAGATATAATAATCATTTCCTATTATCTTTCCAATCATATCAAGAATAAATGATTTCCCTACACCTTCTATGGAATGTAAGACTAAACATATATTATTCTTTTTCCAAGGTTGTTGAATTAATCTACTAAACCAATTTAGAATATAATTATATGTATCTTCATTATCATCNGCCCATATATGTTTNATGTGATCCAAAAAGGGTTTAATCTTTTCAGGGTCTCCTTNATTTTTAGGNTGTATTTTAAATCCCTTCCAAATATTAAACTCATCTATCTCACTCTCTCCTTTTGGATTAAATACAATTTTATCAATATCTTTTCTATCTATATGTCCAAACCATAAATCGAATGGATTTGTAGTTTTTACTTCCTTTTCATCAGCTTCACTAACAAACGAATATTTTTTATAATACTGCTTACAAACAGCAGGTTTATTTCTAATATACATATTCCTTGAAAAATACAATATATCTCCTGTGAGTGTATAATACATGCATTCTTTATTCATTTCTTCCATGAAATAATCCTCTCCATTTAGAAACCAACCATGATATTTATTTTTAGGGGGATAATCAATTATATTCCATTTAATAAATTGTTTATAAGATAATTTATTTCCATCTCCATTAAAGGATTTCCATTTTAATTTTAATGCTTTTTTACCTTCATAATTTTCTTCATCATCTTTGGAATAGTTATTCCAATATTTTAATCCAATATCACTACCATCAAAATTATTATAACAAATAAAACCAACTTTCAACCAGTCATCATAATTATAACGAGGCTTGAATGATGCAATATGTATTTTAAACTCTTCTTCATTACATTTAGGAATAGGAATATTTTGTATTTCATAATCAATATCATTTTCTTCTTCACTTTGATTAGGAGATTGAACTGGACTAACAACAGGAGAATTAATAAAGTTCATTCTTTTAAGATTAAAATAATCTTTCAAATCATTCCATTCATATTCTTTCAAATCACCTTTAATTTGTCTTGTATCTACTTCCCACATATTATTTCCCCATTTAATTAAATCACATTCTACATTATCAACTAATATTTTTGTTTCACATTTATATTTTGGAACATTACGAATATAACAATAATAATGAGATCCTTTATTTGTTTCAGTTGTAGCTACACAATCTTCATTTAGTAAATCATATAATTCACAATCAGCTATATCTTTTTCATCGAAATCAACACAAAATAAATCTGGAACATGCTTCAAGGAAATACTATAATTATTTCCATGTCCTCTATCATTTTTAATTTGTTCAGGTGTCCAGTTCTTATGATCTGCACAAGGTTTTTTTACACCATTTACAAGATTGACTTGTATCTTTCTATAACAAGGAACATTATGTTTTTCTTCAATTTCTTCAACAAAGGATTTGATGGAACGGATATTCATATATTATGGCTTATATTTTATTTCTGGGGATTTAATTATTTCTCTGTCCGCCTTTTCTCTTTTTAGTATAGATAATAATATTCATAAATCTTTAAATAAGTAATCTTAAATTATTAAGGTTGTTGTTCCACAGCTTCCACAGATGGAGGTCTTGAAGGAAGAGGGGGTTTTGTTTTAGGAACTATACTTTCTTCATCACTTCCTTCCCCTGTATCATCTGGGGGAGGTCTCCTATGACATTTCCATACATAACAACAATTCATATCACATTCACATCGAGACTTCCATATAATCATGAGTAGCCCTCCTATACTTCCCAGTATTAAAGCCATAGACCCTGCAAATTGATCAATAGTAAAGTCTTCCATCTTTCCTATCTCCATATTATAGTATATTATATATATGTTATATTTTATTGTAAATTACAATATTTACAAATTAAAAATAATGAGTGTTAAAAAAAGTATCCATAGAGAGTGTTCAATATATCCAGAAGAATATTTGAGAGTGAATAATTCCTAAAAAAAAAGATTGTAAATTACAATATTTACATAGTCCTACCTGTTGTAATCTGTTGAGCTCCTACACTTGAAACTTCTACTTCTTTTTGTTTTTGTTCTACTTCTTTTTTATCTAAATCCTTTTCAGCATCTTCACCTTCTTCAATATTACCTGCTCCCCCTATAATACCTGATAAAATATCAAATACTCCACCTAATAGAGCCAGAGGAGGTGCTATTGTTCCTACTACATCTAAACCTGCTCCTATAATCTGCCCCACATTTGCAATTTTTTCAGCTGTATTGTGTCCTGCTATATGAAACCCACCTTTAAAATCATCAGCCAGAGCCATTCCACCTGTCGCCAGACCCCCTGCAATTCCCAAACCTTTTCCAACTCTACCTACCCATTTTCCAGTAGAGGCAAGAGCCTCTGCTCCTCCCTCTACTGATGATACTCCCTCACGCCCCAGAGATGAAGCCATCTCTTCTCCGTGTTCTGCCTCACTTACTCCTGCTCTTCCTTCCGCCATAGGATTATCAACTGCTTCACTTGAAGGTGTTCCATGTTCTTCTACATGAGCATCAAGGGGAGATTGAGCTTGTGNTAAAGATTGTTGAACTCCTTCTGGATTTACTCTTTCAACTACTCTATTTGAAATAGCTTCTAATGACCCTTCTGGATTAGCTCGAAGATTTCTATATGCTTGTTTAATTCCAAATCCAGATCCTCCTGCTTCTGTAAATGCTTTATGTTCAGCCAGTTTAGTTGCATAAGCTCCACCTGAATAAGCACTTGATACAAGATTTTTAGCACTTGATAAATATTCATTTTCTTTTTGTTGTTCTTTTAGTCCAGCTATGGTGTTCGCCAGAGCATTATTATTATCTATAATATGTGAATTGTATTCTGCTCGTGCTTTATTCCTCATATTTCCATGTATGCTCCCAACATTACTCGAATATAAGTCCATTTTATAATATATATAATATTATTATTTATTACTAAAAAAAATTAAACATTATTATTATGGGTGTATTTTTCTTTCAAAGTTAAAATATACTTCTGCTGGATTTGTAGTATTTCTAATATACATAAAATTATAAGGAGTTGAATGAACTTCTTTATATAATCTATCAAATGTTTCATCTCCATTTTCTCCTAATAAACCTGCATATTGTTCTTTTATTTTAATTTTCTCTTTTTCATTATTTTGGCGACCTACAAGAATATCGGTGCTTTGGGCTCTAATCAAACTGGGAACATGATTTATGCTTTGACTGGAAATAATTGTCATATCTAAATAGTGTCTCATCTTGGTTATAAAAAAAGCAAGTTTAGAGTTTCTTTTACAGAATGATTGATCTAATATATCATCCATAACTAAACAATATGTAGGTCTTTCTTCTTTACTATATTTTCCCTGTTCATCTACTATTGCATCTATAAACATATCCTCATAATGATCATCACAATCAAAATGTTTATTCATGAGCTTTCCCTTATTATCCATGTGTAATGTCGATGATAGAACCCTCACTTTTTCAAATCTCCCTAAATAAAAGTCTTTTGAAAGTAAAAGGTTAATTATGCAATTCGATTTGGATGATTTTATAGCACCTAATAAAAGGATCATATTCGGTGGCTTTGGGAGGTTAGGGTGTAATCCTTCAAACTTCTCATCACCTTCTAAATCCTTAACTTTTCTTAATTTTGGAGGAGTTTTAGTTTCCATTATATTATAGTTATATATTATATTATATTTTATTTTTTTACATAAAATAATCCATTCCATTTTATATCAATTCGGTTTATATCTTGTATAGCCTCATGATAAGTCATATATCCATATCTTTCATCTTGTCTAACAACTATCCACATATATATATATATTAGAAACAATTTCCATATATTCCTGCCGTATTTTTCCAGCCTGATTGTTGGATTTTATTTAACATTTCTTTTTTCTGTGTTTCAATCATTTTCTCCTCTTTCTTCTGTTTCTTCTGTGCTTTTCTTACAGCATCATATTTAGTTATAGCTTCTAATTGTGCAGTATATAGATCCTCTTTTGTAAGTCCATTTACATATTCTACTTTTTGAATAGGTTTAGTAGATTTAGTTTTTACTTGTTCTTCTAATTCACTAACTTCTATTTGTTGTTTTTCAATTAATAATTGTTTCTTTTTCCTTTCTAATTCTTTTGTATTTACTTTTTCTTTTTTATTAGCTCTCCGTGTTTCTAATGCTTTCTTCCGTGCTTCTTGTAGTTTCGCCAGATGTTCAGGGGATATTTGTTTTCTGGGTTTTCCATTCTTATTTAATTTAACAGGTTTTCCATTTGCCTTTAACGGCACCGAAGGAGGAGGTGGAGGTGTAGCTTCTGTTCCACCTGCATTAATATTGGAAATTACAACATTTTTTTTAGGTTTTTTTTCAACAGGTTTCACAACTTCTCCCATATCAAATATCTCCTCATCTCTAATCGGTTCAGGTTCTACAAAATCTACAATCTTTTCTTGTATATTACAATCTTTATCATTCATGGGTTCATCATCATTATATATGAAATTAGGGTTTTCTTCTCCTGTTTCACTATGCACTTCTTCTTCACTTTCTCCTAAAAAATCATATTGTAATTGTGGAGGAAGATTACTATTATTCATTCTTATATATTAACAAATATAAAAAAATATTTCTAAAAATAAATTAAAAAATAACACATTTTTCTAAATTATCAAACTAATAAAAGCATTCATTTAATCTAATTAGTTTAATGTCTGTTTTTTATAAAATCATTAATAGTTTATTCACCCTTCACCTTAAAATGTAGCACTACGACAGACTGACCAGACAGCATAGTTGAAAATGTTTCATCTACATTACAGAAGGAAATATCGAAACTATTAATTCTTATTTCTTGTGTGTTTCCCAGATCTACATACATGAGATTATTCGGTTCATAGAAAATCCGTCCTGTTTCTGCCTGATTGTTGAGGCGAGGAAGCATAGCCAGAATAGTTGTATTATTACCTTTAAAAGCATTAATATTGTTTGTAGGGAGATTATCCAGTCTAACAAATATAGCACGAGTATTTAGTAGCCTTGGGATTGTTGTGCTTTCTTGAATAAATGTATCACTTAATATACCAGTTCCCAGTTCAAATGTATCTACAACAGCATCATTCCTAAATCCCATTATTTCACTTGTATTAGCATTTCCAGAGTTGAAATAGCTTTCATCAGGTTTTACAATTAATACAGGTTCTCCTGCAAGATTTTTATCTGTATTTTGTAATCCCAGATAAGTATGAGTATTATTATTATTAGGATCATAATTATTCCAATCACGAGTTTCAAATGCCCATAGGGTTTGAGATTGTCCTATATTTCTTAAATATTCAAACCAGCCTTGAAATAGTCCATCATTATCCCCAGCATTATATTTGTTGAATGATGCATCAATTCCTACATCTTTATTAGCTCCCAGAACTGCTCCATTATACTTGGAAACAACTAATTTAGCATCAGTTATAGCAGGTGTAGTGGCTACATGTAAGATAGGGTGAAGACATCGACACGCCTGACTAATAGGTTTTAGATTTTCATGTTTAGTTCTGCCGTCAGTTCCAACAGCTTTATATTCATATAAAAGAGTGCTTGTATTATCAGCCTTTAATAGTTCAATTTTAATTTGTTCATTTTTAATAGTCCATTTAAGTTGTGTATAAGCATCAGCATTAGTATTCAAATTATAATTAGCACGGAGATCACCCTGACCCTTTGTATAATCTAAATCCTTTGTATATGTTGAATAAGGGTGTCCGCCTGTATATCCCTGTGTTTCAGCAGGATTGATAATAGTATGTGCAAGATATAACATATCTCCATATCTATATACTACATAATCGGCGTAAAACTCAAAATCCCAATCTCCGCCTCTTTGTTTGCTCCAATATTTAGGGGCGAGGGGTCGATTAAAAGATAATCCAGCTTCTCCATGTGTATTACTTCTTGTTAGTCCTATTGCCCAATCTACATCTTTTCCATTAGCATCATCAAAATCTACAATAAACTCTCCATTAATAAGACTTATAGGAAGTTCAGGAAGAACGGCTACTGCTGGATAAGGTTTATGACTATCTGCTTCAAACTCACCATTTCCTCCATTAATAGCATAAACCCAGTTTTTAGCAGGAGCATTATTATAATATTGATTAGGAGTAAATCCAGACACGGCGTAAGTTGATATATTATTAGTAGTTCCTTTATATTGATCAATAAGTTTATATACAAATCCTTCAAACTCCCCAGTTGTAGCATTTACTTTTCTTTCTACTGAAAATCTCGCCATGTTATTTGGGTTATGGGCGGATAAATTAAGAGCCCTCTCTATCAATAAAGCCATTCCAGTTGTATTAGCATTCAAAGTTCCATCATCACTAATTCCTGATAATATTGTTTGAGTAGGAGCACTTGTAGTTTGATATTGAGTAATTCCCCCTCCTAATTGTTGTCCATAATAATTATAAAACATATCTCCATTTATAGAGAGAGCATAAGTTCCATCTACATTAACTTTGCAGGATTGAAGAGCTACTTGACTATTAGGTGGAAGAATAACATTAGAAGACATATTATTTCTAAAACTCCATGCTTTATAGATGCTGTCATCTTTCCCAAAAATAAGGTTCCGTTCATTAACCCTGTTAGATAGAATTATCGAAGTCATTTATATTATATAAAATATAATAATTTAAAATGAAAAAAAAATATTATACAATAATATAATGCCTGTTCAAAAAAAGAAAAAGGGGAAAACAACTTATAATAAAAAACTTCCTGAACATGAGGAGATGAGTAAGAATTATGTTGCAGTAAGACCTCCTAAAAAAAGTGATAATAAAATAGTTGATAAAGAAATCTTTGAAGGGTCTGGGGGTAAAAATAAATCAAAAAAAAAGAAATATTAAAAATTGTAATTTACAATTAAAATATATTGTTATAATATAAAATGCCTTGTGTCAATCCCCCAGAATATTATGAGCTCATGAAACTTAACAAACATCATCATTTCCAAGATATTAAAGATCATCTTAAAGAAGGTGAAGTATTATCCAAGGAGTATGTCCTTGAAAAATCCAAGGATTTAGAAGCAGGTGAAGAACCTGTTGATGATCCAGAGTTTATTTTTGATATGTCTTTACTCCAAGGAAGGAAACAATAAATTATATCTTTCTGGATATTTAGATTTAAATAATTCAACTTTATCTTGTTTTTTATAATAATTATACATAGACCGACATTTTTGTCTTTCTTTATTGTTTTCATAATATTCTTTTTTCTTTTGAGGATTATTCACATAATAATCTCTTGCCCTTTGTCTATTAGCTTCCATAAATGCTTCATCTAATTTACGCCGTGCATAAGTTTCCTTGTATTTTACAAGATTTCTTTTATATTGTTCGAGTGCTTTTTTGATAAGCTCATCTTCAATCATTCTCTATTATATAGTATATATAATAATCTCTATTATTTGTTTAAATAATAATATTGGAAATTACAACATTTTTGAATAGTCATTATAGTCATTATAGTAGGTGTCAAAACTCTTATAAAATGGGAATGAATATTTTTTTTTCAAACCTGTTTCAAGATGACTATAATGACTATTCATAATATATAGTATATTACAATAATAATAATATATTATTCTATGTAGTATTATAGTAGTAAAAAGAATATAAAAAATCATAAAAAATATTCGCCGTCATAGTCATCTTCAAAATCAAGATGACTATATTGGGGTTCAAGATGACTATTTTGGGGGTCAAGATGACTATTCATGAATGAAGATGACTATTTCTTTTTCTTTTGTTGTTGTTGTTGTGCTTCTTCAAGCATTATTTCTTGTGCAATATTATAGGTTAATTTTCTGGGTTTTTCAATCTTAAATAAAACAGAAGAATATTCACTTACATTAGAAAGGCTTCCATCTGGATCATGAATGGATACTGATACACTTGATAAAACCCTATTCCCAGTCATAGTAAATTGTAAAGAGCTTTCCGTTCCAAAATAAAAGTCTCCTTGTGGGTTCATCTTATCTACAACTGCAACAATAGGCATTATAGTATTTTCTTTTTTTCCACCTAAAAAATGACTTTCACTAACTATATCACTTCTTATCGAATAATAACCTCTCGCCATAGATACAGGGAAGTCTTGTGCTATAATTTTTAAAGATGTTGTATTTTGTTGAATAGTAGGATATAGTAAATATAAACTATTAGCAGGTTGCTCAAATGAGAGAGGTTGTGTAAGTTGATTATTATATGTAGCCTGACCGAAAGCATTTTGATTAAATACTTTACTATCTCCTATGGGAACTTCTGCATTAGTAGTCATGATATTTAAATCATTAACATTATTACTTCCTATTCTTTTTGTTCTTACATTATTTTTGCTATGAAGTTGATTATATGAAAAACCCATTAATCCCCATAAACTACTTTCCCATTCATTTTCTCCTACACCGAAATCTTCAATAGATAATCCACAAATACTATCAAAAATAGTAAAATATTCCTGATTTATATTAGGTCGTTGATATAGATAGAAAATCCCCACTCCTGATTGTAGTCCTATTTTTCTATTAGGTTCATAGGGTATTCTTACAGGACTATATTGAAGAAAATCATCTTTTACATTCATTTTATAAACTACATTATTAGCTCCATTTACAAAATCCTCTAAATTAGGGTGTGTAGGAGGATTTGTGCTGTCAGCTATTACATTTTCACTCCCAGCCCCAGATGTAGTTCCTACATTTTTAGGAGTATGAAAATTACTAAAAAAGAAATGTGTTCCATCATATCCAATTGTAGATGCATCACTTCCAATATAAGTTTTAGTATTTATAGCTGGATTTAAAGGACTATTAGCTTCCGTTTCTGTTAGAGGATCACTTGCTTCTGGTGATAATGTTGTAGTTTGTCTAAATGTCATGCTTCTATCTATATCAGCCCCCATATCTTCTTTACTCCTTCCATTCCATAACATAATAGTAGCATTTCCATAGGCGTTGAAATGATAATCAAACCCAAACTTTCTATCAAATCCTATACTTACATTTCCATTATATAAGATTGTAGGAAGACCCAAAGCTGTTCCATCTGGTTTTTTAATTAAATTAGGGTGAATATTAATTGTATCGAATATAGATGAACCTGTTCCTTGGCGACTAAAAGACCCATAAGTTAATTCTCCTCTACTTAAATTAGGATTATCATAATATTTTTCACTTTGTAATGGATCATGATATACAAAAATGACTTGACTTGATAATTCATCTTTATTAGTATCATATCCGTCCGTAGTTTGTTCATAATATCCAAATCCTAATAAAGTTTCAAATGCAGGAATATTAGGAGTGATATAATTTCCTGTGTTTTTTCTGTTCATGTGTAAATATCTTGAATTAGTGGATTTTACAACATTATCAGCATAAAAATCTCCCTGTGTTTCAGCAGTTCTCAAATTATTCTCGTCCCATATTTCAGGATAATTAAGTTGAACATCAAAGAAATCTTTTAATAATTGTAAGTTTTCTTTTGTATATTGTAAATCAATTTGTATGACAGCATCAGCAGGAGTATTAGGAATATTATTCCTACTACTTAAACCCTGTATTCGATTAACTCTTTGACCTATTTCATAGAGGTCAGGTCGTTTCATAGCTACATATTGATAATTCTGCACATATCCAGCTTGAAGTCCTCTCTCTACATCATCATTAGTCGTAGGAGTAAATAAAGCATTAAATCCCAATTCTTCATAATTATTGATAGTTCCACAATTAAAAGCTTTATAAGTATTACTTTCTAATAATTTAGTAGTTGTAAAGTTTTCATAAGTTTTATAAATAGTTTCATGAGATCCAATATTACTATATGTGAAAGTAGTATTAGTTTCTATTTCTTGAAGTTGTCTTGTTAATTCTTCTGCTACATAATTAGCACTATTAAAACCTTTTGGAATAGATAATGTTTTAATTTCTTTATACTGATAATATAAAGCATTTTCAGGATCTACACTATAATCACTTCCTCCTTGTCTATATGCATCTCTGGACAGAATATTATTTCCTGCTCCCAGTTTAAAATGAGCTACATTTCTAATCATTAAAGTATATCTACTTCCATCATTCCTTAATTTCAAACAATTATCAACAGGGTCGCCAGAAGCACTCCTAAAATATTTATAATCAGTATCCATATAACAAGCCCAAGGATTACTCAAACATCTTCCTTCTGTTGAAACATCATATCGAGGAATACTCCACCCATTAAAATCTCCTGTCCCTGTTGTTTCCCATGGGTGATTTTTAACAAATCTTCGAGGAAGTTGCACATATCCATCTAAATCCATATTTTTATAATAACTTACAACTATATTGACTTCATTATCTCTTAATTCAAAATTAGTTCCAACAGGAGAAATATGATTTCCGCCCACTCCTCTTTTCCATCTATTTAATACTTCTTCCTTNNNACTTCCAGCAATATTATAATCAGTAGAAGCTGTATCTGTAATAGCCGNAGAAGTAATTTGAGTATCATATAAAGTTTTAATAACTCCTAATGATTTTCCCTTAATATCCATAGTGTTTGATTGTCCTGCTCCATCAACGGAAATAAAAGAACTATAAACTGAAACCTTATCCCCAGCTTCTAAATGTATTGTATCAGTTAAATTATTTCTCCATGATGCAGTTCCTTCTTTATTATTTACATCTAACTCATTCGAAGATTGTCTATTAGCTTCTATAATTTTAATATCAACTAATTCATTCATTATATATAATACAGATATATTTTAATTTTGAAGATTATTTTTATATTCTCTCAAACTCCCATAAATATAATCTCCAAAATGTTCATCATTATTTTCAGTCCAATCATCAGGCATATTATCTAAACTAATATTAAATAAATGTTTTATCTTTTCTAATGTATCTCTCATCTCATCTCGATAATATTCTGCAATATTAAGCTCATGTATCAGTTCGTCCTTGCTCAAATCATTCAAATTATTCATATTTTATATATAATCTTATAATGTTAATGTTTTAAGTAGTTAAAATAGTCATTTATAGTGTTTATAATCTCTTTTAGTGTCTAAAATGACTTAAAGAGACACTAATTTTAAAATTAATTATTGTTTTAAGTGCTTTTATTAACTATTTAAGATTAAAATGATGTATTATATGATTTAATCTATTATTATTAATGTTTTTTAAGGTTTTTTCGGTTATTTATTATCCTTTCTAAACTTTTTCAGCTCACTTATATATTTTCTTAATTTTTTTTCATATTCATCTTCATTTATTTTTAATCTCTGTCTATATATAGCTGAAAGTTGTGTCTTCCATGATTTTTCTTGTTCTCCTTCAAACTCTTTTCCTAAACTCATAGTCCTTATTAATTCCCTTGCTTGATTATATGTAGTGCTTTCTCCTCCTTCTGTTTGTGTTTGCATTTCTTTTGCTTTTGATTTGGGTTTTATTTTCATAGTATTCAAAGGAGGTTTTTTATCCTTGGAAATTACAACCTTTTTAGGCATCGGTTTTTTTAACTCTAATTTAGGTTTTTTTTCGGCTTCACCTTTTCCCATAGCAAGTAAATCTTTTTGTAATTTCTTTTCATTCTCAGCAATCCAATCTGCATATTTTTCCCTTAAACTTCCACCGACGGCACTTGAACTTGACTGATCCATGTATTTTGCTTTGAACTCTCTAAAATACTTTTTAATTCCTTCTATTGTTGTAAATCTCCTATTTAATTTAGTAGCTATATCTCTTACTACAACTTCTTTTAATCCTTTTTGTATTTCATCAAAAGCATTATNAAATCCTTTATCTAATTTCTTATCAAAGTTCATATCAAGTGTATCAAATAAATCTTCATCTCTNTCTNNTGCTTTTTCCCACCATGGCTCTTCATCGATACTATCTATCAAGTTTGAAAATGCTTGTTGAAAAGGTCTCCTATATTTACTTNTTAATTTTTGTAGNTCTTTTAATGTTNTNNNTTTCATTCCTTCTGCTTTAAACTTTTTGACTTGTGCAGGGGCAGTAGTAAGCAATCCATCAATCCTCTCTCGAAGTGTCTTCATGTTTGTAGGTTTTGAAGCAGGAGGTTTAATTTTCATAGTATTTAAAGGAGGTTTAATAGACATAGTAATTTTTTTAGGATCTTTTGATGCATCTTTTTTAGGATCTGTTTTTCTTTCTTGTGTTTTAACACCTCTTTCAATTCTCTTCTTTTCATGATTTAATTTAAATCCTGCATCTTCAATTGCTTTAATTAAGTTAGGGCGTGTCCTTTCTTTTCCCTTGGGCATAGTAATTTTAGACAGCTTATTATGACTGGCTATTAATTTTACAATCTCATTCACAGGGAGCATTTTGACTTTGGGAGGCATCTTTATAGTATAGGATATATATTAATTTCGCCGTTAAAAATAACTAAAAATTAAAATGTAATCTATTATATAATGATACATAAAAGCTTTTCAAAACAAGATTTAATTCATCTCATTAATAGCCTGAATGTTCCAGTCATATTTAATCATAGTATTAATAAAAAAGAAATACAAGATAAATTAGTTTCTTATTATCATGAAAAAGAAGAAGATATAAAAAAAGATAATGTTTATGGAATTGATACTAAACAAGATTTATTTATTTATCTATCAAAACCTAATCCAAAGAAAACATTAAATATAAAAGAGAAAAATAATATTATGAATATATGTAAATCAATTATAAGATATTGTAATAATAAATATGATTTGAATTATACAAGTTATAGTAATTTGCAAGATATAGTAGATGATATGAATTATATTAAACAATATGGAGACATTCCATCTGTCCGTCGATGCTGTAAGCTCATGAATAATTGCTGTAAAGTTAAGGAAGTATTTAAACCCCTGATCTCTCCACAGGTGAAACAGATGCTTCAAGAAAAAGCTATATCTAAAAAACAAGTTATAAATTGTCTAACAATAAGAAGAGAAAAAATAGTTTTATCATTTGATTAGAATGTTGTAAATTACAACAAAAATAAACTGAAAATTAAATCCTCTGGAACTCTATATCTATCATGTTGAGTTAATCCATTTATTTTTTTAACATTATCTATATTTGCTCTTTTTATTCTATCAGCATTTCCTAAATTAGTTTTGTGAAGATTACCAACCATATTTCCACATTTTTTATTACATAGTAAGGGTTCAAAATCTAATTTGTTTGTCCATATACAAGTCCTTTTTCTATATCCCCAATCACTATACATACAATAATCTACTTTATACATATTTAAATCTTTCATGAAAGGTCTATCTTTTAATTTTCCTAATGGATTTTCAATAAACCAATATGTAGGATTAAAATAATTTATTATTTCTAATGATTTTAAAACTAATTTATCAGCTTCTTTCATATTTTTTTCTTGTATTTCTTTTGTATATATTTCACCTTTTTTCATTCTATTCAACCAACAATCTTGTAATTTACTATATTCTGTGCAAGGAGGAGATGCCCATATAATATCAAACTCATCTTTATCATATTGTTTATAATCGAAATCCATTATATCTACTTTATGATCAGCTGGAAGTATTAAATCTACTGAAACACTTTCCCATCCTAATTTATCACAACATTTTCCAATACTTCTTGTTCCACTAAATAATTCTAATACTTTCATATAATATTATATTATAGATAATATTTTAAGATTTTAAATATTGTAAATTACAATATTATCCGTCCCCTACTTCTTCCATATCCTCACTATCCTTCACATAGACTTTTTGAGCTGTTCCTACACTATGACCCATGATCTTG
>JGI24006J15134_10000718_pt1 | contig 19981 bp, 26 predicted proteins | sample LinPmetageLP53_FD_15134 | JGI IMG/M metagenome (IMG submission 15134)
AAGGAAGCCGACGATTTAGATCTTACAGGTAATGCAAAACTAAAGTATATCCAAGAGAAAACTGGTTTAGCGACAGAAAAAGCCAAGTTAGATAATCAGAAGAAAGAACTAGATCTAAGTCAATTAGACAGAGCCGATAAAAAGTCTTTGGATGAGGAGCAAGCTAAGCTGATTACACTGAGACGAAGTATAGCGGATCTTGAAACAATCTTGGCTAATAATGACCTCATATACACAACAAGTCCTTTTGACCAGGCTGCACAATTAAGTGATAGCATTTTTGACACTGATAATCCTCGCTATGTAATGACTGCATTTGTTAATAACACATTATCAGACAATGCAATAAGTGTTCTGAAAGATACATTTGGAGGCAACATCTCAGACGGAGAGCGATTGGCTTTAATAGATTTGCAAGGTGTTTCAGCAAGAAGTGCTGAGATTCGTGCGGAAATCCTTGGGAGGAATTTATGGTACGTTAGAACAAAATTAGCGGAAACAGAAGACAAGATTAAAGGCATTAAAAACCGAACATTATACCGTGTTACAAAAGAGGGGGAAGAGTAATGGCTACAGTTAAGCAACCATATAAGGGTCAACGTGAGCCCGCTCCTGAATACGTAGTTGGACCCTATGGACCAGTTGCGCCAGTTGATGTTACTTCGATATCTGCTTCTGATATTGGAAATACGGCTCGTGGTCTTGGTCTAGGCTTGGGTCTTAACTACACCGATGAGCTTGAGGCTCAAATCAGAACACTTAAAGGCGATGAGACTTACGAAGAAGAACTAGCTGCTATAACTAGAGATTACGAACGATTCTCTGATGAAAACCCTAAAACAGCCTTAGCAGCAGAATTGGGAGGCGCATTTGCTCCTCTGGCGCTCTCAATGCTTCTGTCAGGTCCAACTGGCGGGACCAGTACTTTTGGGCCTTTAGCTAATATAGGTAATATAATGCAGAAAGCAACGCTAGCGGAAAAAGCAAAGCGCTTCGCTCCTGTCGTACTCAATCGCTTAGGTCCTAAAACAAAAGGAGTATTGAAAAATGTAGGAATTGGAGGCGGAATCGGAGCAGTTGCTGCAACAGGAGATGCACCTCCTGGAGAAAGACTTCAACAAATACTTCCAGGCGCTTTGCTCGGAATTCTTCCTGGTGTTGCTGTTCCTGCTGTGAGTGGAACAAAGACATTCCTAGGCAACCTGTGGAAAAAATTCAGGAATAAAGACAGTGACGCTGAAGATATTGCTCTTCAAAAGATGACTGAGAAACTGTACGAAAACGAAGACTATACAGATATTCTTGCTGAGCTAGCTTTAAGTGAAGCGCAAGATGTTCCTATTCCCTTAGGCGGAGCAACTCCAAAATTACAAGCAGCCACGGGCACGCTCACCAAAATCTCTGATCCTGAAGTAACAGATTTTATAGAAAAGGGAATAAGCAAATTATCACCAGAAGCTGCGCGCCAGCGAATCAAGGACCGCGTGGTAGAATTAATGGGAGGAAAAGACTTTTATGCCGAAGCAGCCATTCTACAAAAAAATCTAAATAAAGTAGGTGCTGAAGGCTACCGAGAGGCTTATAAATTGGGAGTTGTGGACGATCCAAGGATTAATGCACTTCTTCAGACTAACACTTTTCAAAAGGTTTTTGAAAAAGCTAAAGATCTGGCAGAATTGGACAAAACGATCCTTGTGGCTCAAGGTGGTGACCCCAGGGTAATTAATTTTACTGACCCGGACGCTTTACCTAATGTTGAAACATTGGACTATATTAAAAGAGGCTTCGACGACATAATAGATGATGCCTATACAGGTAAAGACGGACTCGGCCCTGCTTTTGGAAAAAAGTTGAAAACACTAAGGGACGAATTTGTTGATATCGTAGATGAAGCTACTACAGTGGGTGGCAGATCAATTTATAAAGAAACTCGAAAACGTTATGGAGATGCAGCAGAACTTAAAAAAGCTTTAGAAAAAGGTCAACAAGAATTTAGCAAGATGGATCCAACAGAAATAAAAATTTATAGGGATAAGCTTAGTGAGGCAGGAAAAAGTCTTTTTACAGTAGGAGCAGGACAAAACATTCTAGACGACCTTGCCAAATCACCCGAAACGATAGATGCGGCGAAAAGACTCATTAGGACTGAAGGTGCTAGGGAGAGACTGGAAGTGATTTTTCCAGATATAACACCGGGTGGATATGATTTACTTGAGGCTACTTTAAAAAACGAAACAAAACTTTATAATTTTTCTAAGGAAGTGACTAAAAGAATTAACTCAGCAAGAAACAGACAAGCTGGTGATTTTTTTCTGTCCGGAGATAGTGGGAAAAATGTCGTTCAAGCTCCCACTATTTCTAACTTCTTGCAGAATATATTTGCCTCGCTTGAGGGAAAAATTATCCCCGAAAAAGCTCAAAAAATAATGGCAGAAATGCTAATGGAAGGCGATCCAGATGAAATAGCCGCCGTAGTTAAGGCTGTGGACATCTATGTTGAAGAAGCTGGTTCAAGCATCCTCAAAAATGCAAGGAATCAAAATGCTGCAACGATAGGATTAGCGAATATCGCTGCAACAAAGACCGGAGCAACTTATGTTAATCCTGAAACTTCAGAAGAAGAACGTTTAGACATAGAAGATCTAAAAGCTCGCGCTGATAGTGCAGCCGATCGTGACCGAAAAGCTGCTGAAACACTCGTATCAACCGAAGCCGATCGTGACCGAAAAGATAATTCTAAGAGCGGGAAAGGATCAGTTGATTAAACCGATGCGTATGTATGGAGATGTAAAGCATGGAAGAGTATCAATTAATATTTAACATCTTTATCGCCATCATCGGTTTTGTTGGCGGCTGGATGGTCAATCGCGTCTTTGTATTAATCGACAGAATAGATAAGGACTTGAAAGATCTTCCTGGTAGATATATCGCCAAAGATGATTACCGCGAAGACATAAGAGAAATAAAAGAGCTTCTTGGAATTATCTTTACTCGTGTAGATGGTAAGGCTGATAAACAATGAAGTGGTTAACGCTGATATTTTTAATCTTAGTAGTATCAGCTAGTGGGTGCTCGACTTATATAGCAGCTATAGAAACTCGCTCTGCTAATGCAGCTGATCTTGAGCTAAAAGCTGCCATTTGGTCTGCGTGTGAGGCACCNACCGTAGGAGCTGTTAAACGCAGGTTTAAAACAGATGAAGCAATAGCCGTCTATTTTGAACAGTGTAAAAGCTTGCGTCAATGAGCTCAGTTACTAAGTGGAAAACTAAAAATCTTTGGGTGCGCACTCTTCCAGAAGCAGGCTGGTGGAAGATAACGAAAGTTTTAATATTTATTTATGATTCTAAAGAACTAAAAGTTCCCGTCGGATTCACAACTGATTTAGCAAGTGTGCCGCGTGTTCTCCGTAGCTTTGTCACCATTAATGGCATACATCGAAGAGCAGCCGTGCTTCATGACTGGCTGTATAGCAATAAAATGTATACTCGAAAAGAATGCGATAAAATATTCAAGCTAGCCATGCTCGAATGTGGATGTAGCGGTTTTGTGGCTAATACAATGTATTTAGGCGTTAGAGCCGGAGGCTGGACGAGAGGACGCTGGTAACTACCATCTTGCAGCGGGTCCACTGCGCGTATCAATATGGGTAAAGTTTTCGTAGCTACCCAGTCCAAATTTATTCTCGAAATCAAAGTGTTCAAAAACTTCGATAGCAGGCATTCCCCATACTACTATGTCAGCGGCTCGACCGTATAAGTGTTGGCTTTTTACGCCGCCGCCAATATGATCATTATAAGCCTTACATCTACAGCCACTCGTGATGGTGATTGCCTTGTTTATTTTTATACGAAAAGCTTGTAGCGTCTTTANNAGATCGGCATCTACAGTATTAAAACCGCAACCGCAAGAACATTCAAACTCTTGCCGATTAAAGTGTTCTGATATATCACCCATAATTGTTCTCAGTCTTCGCAAGTAGTGTGTGGATCATAAGGCGGCCAGCCTCCACGATCAACTGGCAAAATCCCTTGACTGGCATCAGCGTNCCAGATACCGACCATTTCACAATACTCAATTTCGTCAATAAACTCTTGTCTGTAATCTGATCTTCCAATCATACCCATCATCACAAGCATAAACAGTATGAGAGTCCACGTTAATGTTTGCATCGTACAATGCCTCTTAAGCTTTCAGCGATAAAATATATGATTTCCGATAGTCAGAATTTTGGTCATATACTTTGGTGATGACCATTTTGGATTAACATAATCGGCATGGTAGTGTGTAGATCCTTCGGTAAAATCTAGGCCAGCAGAGCCCTCGATAATGTGTTCAGCCAACGTAGTTGCTTTTAACATTGCTTTTTCTTCAGTAGGAAAATCAGACTTTCCATCACAGAACCAACTGTATTGACACTTATTTCTAATGGGAGTCTCGCTGAATTCATTATATCTAGCGTCATAGACCACACCGCAAATACTGTCTGGATATCTAGGGTCAGCTACTCTATTCATGGTGCTAAACCCTACTGCTAATTGACCCGCTAGAGGCTCGCTACGTGCTTCGTGATAAATGTTTAGTGCTAAACAGTAAATAGCTGCAACTTCAAGAACGCCCATTGTCCTGTCTCCTTTTAATTTCCCTATAGAGATACCAAGCGGCTTTCTTTAAGTCTTCCACGCCATTATCTTGATTTTTAAGGTCAGCCCTCCAGATATATTTGATGGCGTTGCCTAAGCAAAAGTCCATATGCTCAGTTATTTCAATACACTCAACACCGCTTGCGTGAGATCTATAATGGCGTGGATTAGTGCTGTCTTTTTCACCTTTATAATATCTCATGCTTTTTTGCCATAAAGATCGTTGTTTTTATGCTCTTTATGTATAGCCATAACATGACCCTGTAGACCTTCTTTACAATACATTTCAATCACCTCCTTGCAGTCATCAAAGGCCGATACAATGTCTGATGAGGTGATGCCCATTCGCTTGTATAAAGCATGGAGTTGTTTTTTCTTCAGGTCGGCAGCAGATGAAAGGTCATGATCTTCACGCATAATAATGCAGTCAGCTGTAATCTCGTTACGGTGCAGCCACTCTAATAATATGGGAGAGTAAAATTTGGGACGAGCAGTCAAAATCGCCAGTTNATAATTATTTTTTTGCACTATCCATTCATTGCCAGGAATGTCTAGGCCAGACAGCAAATGGTATTCATTATTTCGCGCCATNACGTCTTCTTTGGNGTGATCTATTTTTCCANCTCGCCAGCTGTCATCACTAATGGTGTTGTCCAGACCCACAATAATATACATAACAGTACTCCTTTTAAATCAATGGGTTATATTCCATTCTATAAGCTTTTCATCAATAATTGCTTGCTCTATCATAATCTCAGTTTGTAAGAGGTTTTCATCTTCATGACCACGCCCTTGATTAATAATTTGCTCTCTGGTGAGCTCTAAAAGTTCTTCTAAATCCTCAATAGTCATAATAAAATAATCCGTAGTCATTATAATATTGAATAATGTCTTGATGATCGCTTTCGTCAAAAACGCCATCAAAACCAGCTCTGAGCAGGTCTACACAATAAGATCGGCTATCAGAGTCACGGCAAATGAGGCGTGATAGAGCGTCGTCTTTTTCTTCAGGAGAAATATGCTTCAATAAACTATAAGGCGTAATTTTCTTATCTAGTATCTGAACTATGCCTTTATCCATTAATGCCCACAAAAAATCTTGGATAATTTCTTCGACCTCAGAAGGAGCAGTGTTAACGCTTTTAATGGGTACAACGTTACTAAAAGTCATTTTTAAAACTCCTAGATAAATAATCTATTGTTAGTTCTTTCATGATCTGACCTAGATTCTCGTTTGCCGATGCTGAGTCAAACTGAATCGCTTCAATTAAAGCTGTTTGCAGTTCTGCATTTAACTGATTAATACTGATTAAGGTAGCTTCTGCACCAATTGCTTCAAGAATCAAATCTCCATTATCTGAGATCTCATCGATCATTTTTAATTCTTCTTCTAGCAAGTAAGGTGCTTTCGGTTCCATGTCAGCCTCCTGTTGTAGTGCCTTATCTATTTGTGACATATAAGCATTTAAATCTGAGGTCACTCTGTCTGTTTCCTGATTCATATCCTGCTCCTTTGTTTATTTGCAGTCATTATATACCCGGTGATGTATCGTTGTCTACCTTTTTTGCAATTTCTTTTGCAACAGCTATTGCGCTGTCTGCACCTTTGCACACAAAAACTTGATGACCAACGCTTTCGAGGTAAAGAATCCAATCTTTTTGCTTGGCGCTGACGCTGCCGCCTTTAGAGCGTTTCATTTCAATCCAGACATTCCAGGCCGCTATAAAAAGATCAGGAACACCTGCCGAGACACCTTCAGCCTTTAATCTAGCGCCTGCGCTTGCCGATCTAGCTTCGCCATTAGGAATGGCAAATATCCTAATGTCTGGGTACTGCCGCCTAAACCATTGAATAAATAAGACTTGTTCCTGGTGCTCAGTTGGTATTGGCTTTTTTAAAACGGTATTATCATCATCCACTTGTCGCACTGATTTAGTTTTTCGGCGAAATCGGCTGGTGGTGCTTCTAAAAATTCTTGGCATATTCCATTCTCGTCATAGTGTTCGCATGTGTGGCAGCACTGCGGTTCTTTAATCTCAAAAAAAGCATCAACTGCTTCATAGTAATCAATAACAACTTTAGGCCGCTGATGTCTCATAACTTCTCCTGATGACATTGTAATAGCGCCCATTCTTTTCGTAATCTATCGCTGCTGGCGGCCTGGACTCATTAAGTGCCACAGAAGCTTGATGCAAGCCGTTAGCGGCGATTAGCTCATTATGACACCCGCTAGCATGAGAAATCTTATTAACCTCTCCTATGGCCTTCTGGCCAGCGTAACCGTCATGCAGAACGGCAAAGTATTCACTGATGGGCTTATCACTCAATGACGGTCCGTAATAAGTTGCTCTGAGCATATTGTTGCCAGCACGACTGGTGTACTCACACCAGTTCCAGCTTGCCACCTTCATCGTTAACTCTTTGTCTCTTCCCATAATGCAATCATCATGCAGACGCATCGCAATCCTGGTTTGACGCTCTGGGAACTTAAAACCACACGCTGGACAAGTCATCAAAGATAAATGCACAATTTCGTTACATTGATCACATATCTTGATAGGAGCCTCGCCTACACCCTCGCCTGCCTTGTGAGGTGGTCGCACCCTAGTAATGGGTCCATGCTCTGAAATATTTCCAGCAAAATCAAGTATTAAGCAATGTCTAGTGTGACTTTTTGGCCTTAAACCTCTTCCTGCCATCTGCATATAAAGCGAAGGAGACATAGTAGGACGCAGCATAGCGATAAGATCAATGTCAGGAAAATCAAAGCCAGTGGTTAACACGTTGGCGTTAGTCAGCGCTTGGATCTCGCCCGTCTTAAATTTAGCGATTAAATCTTCTCGCACCGAGTGAGGCGTTTTGCCGGTTACACAAGCAGCCGTTATTCCGGCGGTTTTTAAATCCTCTGCAATATGCTCAGCATGAGCCACACCCGTGCAGAAAAATAACCAGTGCTTGTAATCTTGACCCCGGCGAATAACCTCATCTACAACACGCCCATTGGTATCTCGTCTATCGACAGCAGATTGCAGCTCAGATTCTATGTACTCGCCGCCTCGCTTGTGTACACCGTCAACATTCAATGTGGCCTCAGTTTTCTTGCTTCTCAGCGTTGATAGATAGTTTTTGTGAATAAGTTCTTCAAGTGTGACGGGCTCAATGCGGTCATCAAACAAAGCACCATCTTCATCAATGTAGCCGTGGCCTAGTCTGAATGGCGTGGCGGTTAAGCCAATCACTCTTAAATTAGGATTGATTTCAAACAGTTGCGTGATTAAAGCCCGATAGCTGCCTTCGCTTTTGTGAGAGATAAGATGACACTCATCAACAATGACTAAATCAACGTGTCCGATTTCTTGAGATCGATTACGCACTGATTGAATGCCAGCAAAGGTGATCGGCTCCGACAGGTTCTTCTGTTTAAGTCCTGCACTGTAAATCCCTAACGGCGCATCACACCAGTGGAGCCTCATCTTTTCCGCGTTCTGCTCAATCAGCTCTTTGACGTGAGTCAGCATCAATATTCTAGTCTCAGGCCATTGCGTCAGCGCATCTTGACAGAGTGCGGCTACAATGTGGCTTTTACCACTACCCGTGGGCAGTACCAAACAGGGATTGCCTTCGTTCTTTCTTAACCAATCATAAAGCAGGTCAATTGACCGCTGTTGATAGTCTCGCAACTTCACGCCACTATTCTCCCGTCTAAGGTCTTACGAAACACATCCAGAGTGCCACTGGCGCACATGTCAGGATTTGCAATAATCTCTTTGCCTGAGTATCCAGCCTCGCCGTTCAACACTTCTTTGTCATTAATAATATAAATAGTTTCCCACTTGCTGTCAGCCTCTTTGCGATCATAGGGCACAAGATCGGGATGAACAACGTGGCTATCACAGCCCTGATGCTGAAAATCNATGGGGATATCTTCTGACGCAAATCGCTCACAGTTCCACGTGGAACTACTAGTTGCTGATGAATGGGCGCACGTTCTACAGTTGCCTTGTTTGGTGGGCTCACCGTTGTGGCAAAAAGAGTAAGCTGAGCAGAACTTGCACAGATACCACGCCTTGCTTGCGCCAGTACAGGGCTCAGGCATTCTGTCGGCTAAAGCAATGCGATGCCCTCTTGCCACCGCTTTCTTGGCAACAGTCTCATCAAACTTAACGCGCTCTGTGTAAAGCCTGTCATCGTCTTTGCATACAGCCACATACAATGCACGCTTTAACTTTAAGCCCAGCATGTACACTTGCATCTGCACGTAATGCATAGGTTTAGATTGCGCAACACCTTTTGATAAATCATTAAAGCTTTTTTTACTGTGTGTCTTAAACTCCGCCACATGCTTTGTTTTTTCGGCGGTTGGAACGCCTGTATGAATAATGCCGTCAACGCTGCCTGATACGTGACAGCCAAAGTCAACTCTGTCTTGACCTCCGCTAATATCCATGCCAATGGCTCGAAGATCGCTAATGATTAGATCCTCTTCTAACTGTCCACGTCTAAACAATCTTAAAATTCTACCGGGAAAGCTTTCAACGACAGCCCAGCGAAAAGAAAGCCATAACCAACGATCACAATGATGACCCAAGGTGGAGGCGCCCAAATGAGGACGTGGCTTTTCTTGACGGCTTTGATGAGAGGCATCGATCATGCTTGCAATATGCTGGATTGGCTTAGGAATTTCTGCCATACTCGTAATCCTCAGTAAGTGGTGTCTGCAGATATCACGTTAGCGCCCCGTTGCCAGGGCGCTTTTTTTTGATCTAATTTTCTCTATTTAGCTCACGTCATTTATGTGTTCGGCTAGTGCCTTTGCAAAAAGTGGAGGTACCGCGTTACAAATCTGAGTATAGTGTTCTATGGTGGTTCCTTCGAAGATATGCCTATCAGGAAATGATTGTATCCGTGCGCATTCTCTTGGTGACAAGAACCGATTTAATTCTGGATGAATTGAGGTCATTCCCCTTGTCCAATAAGCAGTATAGGAGGGCTGGTCTTTTTTTGCTCTTCGGTACCCACCTTCGTAGTGCGTTTTATTTTCACTAAAATCGCCTACTATAGAGGACATATTGCCACCAATTGGCACCGACGAAATTTTATCTAAAACCCGTTGGCTGTGCGATTGAGTAGTGTGGTTGGAAACCATATCTGAACCTTTTCTCATCTCGTCTTGAAATGAATTAATAGGCTCCTTTTCATATTTAAAAACACCGTGACGTTCACCATGAATAACATGAGGAAGATCTGAAATTGCATCCCACAATGTGACTAATGGAAGTTTTTTAAATAAACCTTCTTGTGCTCCATGACTCGGTTCAGGAAAGCGAAATTTTCGATCAATAGTACCAATCGCCACAAAACGTTTTCTATTTTGCGGAACGCCATAATCGCTAAAATTTAAAATTCTTGATTCAATTGAATAACCAAGTTCTTCAAAAAGCTCGATAAACTGTTTGTAAAAAAATCCATTATACAATCTTTTAAAACCAGGCACATTTTCAAAGATAAACATATTAGGCCGAATTTTTTTTACAATTTGATAGTAGGAAAATACAAGATTGTTTCGTATGTCATCTTTTTTCTTGTAACCTTCGTTACTGAATCCTTGACATGGTGGACTGCCAACTACTAAATCCACTTCTGGGAATAAAAGGTCCTCGTTTTTCTCTAGATCAATTTTGCTTATTTTAAATTTAAAATTTCTTTGAGCTGTATCGCAGGCACTTTGGTTTATTTCATAAAACCCATTATTGATCCAACCTGCTTCACTCAAGCCACTAGACCAACCCCCACAACCAGCAAATAAATCGATATATGTTTTCAAACTGAAAATCTTCTATTTGATAGTTTTCGTAATGTAATCTTGAGATCCTCAATACTTTTATTTGCTGGTTGCAATACAGTAAACCACTTTTCTCTATTTAGACCAAGGGGGTGTTGCTTTAACGGCAGGCGCTTCTTCCGCAGGCTCCGCCGCACTTGGCATAGGAGCAGCACCGCCCTTAATAGCTTTAAAGCCAGCTACATCGTTAGAGGCATCGTAGCCGCCACTAGCCTCACGTACTTTGACCTTGACTTCAAGATGACCACCCACCAGCTGATCAGTATCCTCGACTGAGGCAAGACCGATAGCCCGCATCAACTCACCTAACTGCTGAATGCCAATGTCTTGAGCTTTAGGGTTAGGGTTACGGATGTTTAGGTTGCCGAACACCACACGACCCTGATGAGTTGGCCCAAGCACGTCATAACGTACTGCAACGTATTGACCTGTGCCCGCCTTGGTATCCTTAAGCTCGGCGGCGTTTATAGACACTTCGTACCATCCTGCTGGGATCGGCTCAAAGTTATTGTCTGATTGAGGGATGTCGTTTGTATTAAATGATTGTCCTAGATTAGCCATGTTAAACTTCCTCTTTTTCGATAGTAAATGATGGGCGACTAGCCTTTGTGGTGATCGCCTCTAGTAAAGCTTGCGTGATACTTTCATCAGCAGCTTGCCACGCCGCCATGTTTATTGAAGGAACCCAGCGAAAAAGCTGACCCAAATGTTCGCTCAAACCAGCCTCGTGAGCCAATTCTTGCAACTTTTCACCGTCAACTTTATTAGCAACTCTCTCTACAATCTTAATCTTGTAGCCCGAATCACTGACATTGCGAGTACCCTCTAAGTTAGAGCCAAACTGATTCATGAGTTCGTCTTCAAGTGAACGACGCACCTCAATNGCAGCTCTCTCTTTGGCTTTGGCATCAAGCCACCGTTGATAGATAGTGCCTTGGCTCACTTAACACCTCCTACCTTGGCTATGATCTCGCCAAGATCTGGAGATTCCCAACCGTCCAACTTGCCGGATCGGTCTTTGGCTAGCCATAAGCCGTCAGAATCACACATCAAAGCGCGTTGAGTTTTACCGTCCTCATCCTTCTCTACCCGCAGTGCAAGTACTTCATCAAAAAAGTAAGGTAGTTTTTGAGCCGTCTTGTTGCCAGGTAATGAGGGGAAATACAACATTCTTCCCATCTCATCCTGCTGCTTTTCTAACTTAGCAGTCATCAAGACATGCATCTCAAGATCACGAAAGGCTCGGATAATTTCCGATAACTGCGTATCCATCTCGCCATACGCTGCACGGCCATCCTTGTTATTTTTCTTTTCATGAGACAAAACTACTTCAGCAATCTCAGAGATTGAGTCCAACACGACCGACTCATAATCTTTAGATTTACTAACCCATTCATAAGCTTCGTGCAGATCATCCATGCTATTTATTTCTATATAAGGAATATTATCGTCCTTTAAAGAAAGCAGACCGCCCTCAGCTGATAACACTATCGGCTTAGGTAGAGTCTTAGATAGCGTAGTTTTACCGCAACCTGCTTGACCATAGGCTAAAACTTTGAGACCTTTGTTCGACAGATCTCCCGTTGTCTTTAATTGTATTGCCATTTTATGTTTTCCTTTTAGTATCTCGGTTGGAAGTATTCCGGTAGAGATGTTGCTATAGTAAACACATTCCTGCATAATCACAAGCATTAAAGGTAAATTAATTGACACGGACGGATAAAAAATGGATTTAGATCAAATCAAAGAGCAGTTAAAGGACTCTAATTTACGAAAGGTTGCCGAATCCTGTGGATTACATTACAACGTTGTTACTCGTCTCATGAAGGGCGACACCGATCCGCGCTACAGTACAGTCGAGCAACTCACTAAGTATATTAAAGAGAGAAGCGGCGCTGACGGAGGCCGTAAATCCGAGACAAAAGCAACAATAGATATCGGACCAAGAGCACAGGAGAACGGTTGATGGCAAAAATCTTTGATCATCCTTTCCGCCCACAAGAGGCACCAAGGACTGATCCCCCAGAGCTGCAACTAATAGCAGCAATACAAAACGCAGGATTAGAACCACCCGAACGGATAGAGCTCGATGGTAAGCTACATAGATGGAGTGGCAGTGGTAAAAAAGGCAAAAACAGTTGGTACTGTTGTTTCGCCGATGGTATTCCTGCTGGCCGATTTGGTGATTGGCGCTTAGACCTAGAAGTTACCTGGCGTGCAGACGTTGGTAGGACACTCACATCCGCCGAGCAGATGGCGCACAGTCGCAGGCTTAGTGAGGCTAAAAAAGTCCGTGATGCTGAAATGGAACAAAAGCGTGAGGTTGCAAGCCATACCGTTGAAACTATTTGGAGTAAATGCACAGGATCTGAGGATACTCACCCTTACTTACAGCAGAAAGGCGTTAGCTCTCACGGCTCCCGTGTTACGGGTGATGGCCGACTAGCACTGCCGCTATTTGGGGATGACGGCAACATCAGTAGTCTGCAGTACATCAGTTCAGAAGGTAGCAAGCAGTTTCATCCCGGCGGTGCTGTGTCAGGCAAGTTCTGGACGCTCGGATCAATGGACGATGCAGGTCCACTATTTATAGCCGAAGGCTTTGCTACATCCGCTACCATCGTTGAAGCCACCGGGCGGCCTTGCGTTGTGGCTTACAGTGCCAGTAATATACCAGCCGTTGCACAGATTATGCGTGCAAAATACACAGCTGATCAAGAAATCATTGTTGTGGCTGATAACGACGAGCACGGCGTTGGTCAGAAATATGCAGAACTTGCGTGCACCCAGTCGGGCGTCAAGATGGTTATTCCTCCGATCACCGGCGATGCCAACGATTATGCACAAGCCACCAGTGACCAAGACTTATTAGACCACCTATTGCCACCGGCTAGTAGTATATACAACGTACTCCGTGTCATCAGTGGTGATGCACTACCGGGTGACTATCAAGCCCCCGATGAGCTGATTCAAGACATGATTGTACGTAAATCCCAGGCTATGTTGTTTGGCGATAGCAACTCTGGCAAGACATTTTATGCCCTATCCATGGCTCATGCCATCGTAGAAGGCGTGCCTTTTATGGGTAAAAAAGTAGAAAAAGGNGCCGTTATATACCTTGCTACCGAAAGTCCCGCCTCTGTTATTAGCCGTGTTCAAGCCATCAAAAGCCATTACAAATGCGACATGGCCAACCTATTTATCGTCCAAGTGCCTATTAACTTCTTTACCTCAGATCAGCACTCTGCTCAAATAGTTGACCTGGTTCGTCAAGTAGAATCTGACACCGGTGCCAAGGTTAACCTCATCATTGGCGATACCCTGGCACGCATGACAGCCGGTGCCAATGAGAACAGTGGTGAGGACATGGTGCCCATCCTACAGCGTCTAGATAGCGTGGTTTATGAGGCCGATACCGCCTTCTTAATTATCCATCACAGCGGTAAAGATGCCTCCCGTGGCGCTCGTGGTAGCTCAACCATTAGAGCCCATGTGGACACCGAAATCTTCGTTGTCGAGGATAATTTAGAGCGCACAGCCTCCATAACCAAGCAGCGAGAACTCCCCTCAAAAGGTGTCGAAATACCCTTCAAACTCGAAATAGTACAGATGGGAATCAGCAAATTTAATGAACAAGTCAGCACCTGTGTGGCCGTATTTGACGAATCAGCACGCCACAAAAAGGTTAAATCAGACTCGAAAATTGAGAAGAATAAGAAGCTAATTGAACGCGCTTGGTGGTCAGGTGGGGCAGAAACCAGAGCTTATAAAGGTATACAAACGCCTTATTTCAGTAAATCAGCCTTTAAAGAAGTGCTAAGAAATGATGGATTAGGCGAGTCTAGTATTAGCAATTATATGAAAATGAGCTACGAAAATGGACCCATAGCGTTACTCACAAACGGTGAAATAATCACCAAAAAGGAGCACGGATTTGTCGTCTTAGATCAGGTTTTGGCGTCCGCTTTTATGCTCAGAAAGGGAGATGTTAAGTGATGTTTTCGGGTCGAATTAGCAGCTTATTTGGGGCGTTATTGGGGGGCTTATTTTGGGTGTTTTTACACGTGTTTTTTTGGGTGTTTTTACCCTGTTTTTTGGCCATCTCAGTGGTCACTATAGTTTTATCATGACTGTACAATTTTTGAACAGTTTAATAGGTACAAAAAGTACAATTGTACCTATTTGTACTTTTGTACATTTTGTGCAAATTTTGTACAATAATAGGTACAAAAAGTACAACAACCCTTTAAGGGGTTGTACATTTGTACCTTTTACAAATGCCCTTGTGATTGTACCAAAGTTAAAACGGAGATAGACTGATGGGATTTAAAGGTAAAACCGCTGAATTCGCCGCTATATTAGCCGCTGAATCAGTTGATGAATTAGACGATGAATTAGGCGATGGATTAAGGGATGATTTAGAGGGGGCTTTAGACGGTGAGTTAGAGGACGACTTAAAGCTCGGTTCAGATGAAGACTCTAAGGAAATTGCAAAGAAAGTCTCACGCTTAAAAAACATTGCAGCTTCAAAGCGAGATGACAGGGCTAAAAAAGCTGGGGAGCTAGCCGAAGCTATCGGGCTACCGCAAGATGTTAGTCCATACAACAGGGATGGAAAGAGGGTGTCGACGGAAGCGAAGAAATTAATTTGTGCTAAAGTTTTTAAAATCATGGAGGGTGGCGTTCCGTGTGGAAAAGCGTGTGACAAGGTTGGAGTGCCGAGAAGTACGTTGATGAAGTGGGTTAGGCCGGAGGGAAAACTCAGAGATCAGTATGTACAGGCACGTGAACATATGATCCATGTCGTCGCTGAAGAGATTTTAAAGATTTCTGACGAAGAGCCGGTTTCGATTGTTGACCACAAGGGAATCACTCGTTATGACAATGCGGCAGTGCAGCATCAGCGCTTACGTGTTGATTCTCGAAAATGGCTGTTGAGCAAGATGATGCCAAAGACATATGGTGATAAGTCTGTGCAAGAAGTGACTGGTGCAGATGGTGGTCCGTTGACGGTGACTGCTTTGGACTTAAAAAACCTGACAGACGAAGAGTTAGACAATATGGATTATCTAATGAATAAAGGGTCGAGCCAGGAAGGATCTGAATGAATTCAGTTGTCGCATCAGCGATTGCGCCCTCGGTTGTTGCCGACGCGATTAAGTTAGAAAGAACTCGTAGGGCGGCCTCAGCGTCGCTGTACGAGTTTGTTCGTCAGTCCTGGCATGTTGTTGAGCCTGGGGTGGACTTTGTTGAGTCATGGCACATAGAGGAGATATGTGAGCACTTAGAAGCTATTAGCGCTGGTGATATTCGCAAGTTACTGATTAATATTCCGCCTCGCCACTCTAAAAGTACGATTGTAAGCATAATCTGGCCGATGTGGGAGTGGTTGACTGATCCGGCGCAGAAGTTCTTGTGTGCATCCTACTCTGGCGCTTTGAGCATCCGTGATAATTTAAAAGCGCGTCGTTTGGTGCAATCGCCTTGGTATCAAGCGCGTTGGGGCCATATGTTTGATCTGAGTGGCGATCAAAATGCCAAACAGCGATTTGAAAACTCAGCAACAGGCTATCGTATTGCCACGTCTGTTGGTGGAACAGCAACGGGTGAAGGTGGGTCTAGATTACTGCTTGATGATCCGCATGCTGCTCAAGAGGCGCAGTCTGATGCGATTCGTGAGTCTAGCATCGAGTGGTTTGACCAAGTCTGGTCTACTCGGCTCAATGATCCTAAGCTAGACGCTATGGTGTGTGTTATGCAGCGATTGCATGAACGCGATATCAGCGGTCATATCTTGGAGGATATTCGAGGCTGGGAGCATCTAATGATTCCGGCAGAGTGGGACGGTAAGCGTCGTAAAACTATCCTTGGTGCGTATGATCCACGTCAGAAAAAGGGCGAGCTGATATGTCCTGAGCGTTTTGGCACGAAAGAAATTGAAGATCTAAAGCAACTACTGGGAACGTATGGAACGGCTGGTCAGCTGCAGCAAGATCCTAGTCCAGCTGAGGGTGGCATTCTTAAAACAGACTGTATTGAGATGTGGCCTTGCGATAAAGGACTGCCGCCATTTGAGTACATATTGCAGAGCTATGACTGTGCATTTACTGAAAAAACTTCAGGAGATCCAACAGCTTGCAGCACTTGGGCGATATTTACGCATCGAGGTCAGCACCATGTGATGCTGATTGACGCTTGGGATGAGCATTTAAGCTATCCTGATTTACGAGAGCGAGCAATCAAGGACTGGAATGTTGAGTACGGAGGCATGACTAAGGATAGTCAATTCTCTAGAGCAAGACGTGCTGATCGTATACTTGTCGAGGCTAAAGCCAGCGGCCAATCATTACTACAAGATTTGAGATTGGCTAAGGTTCCTGCTATCGGCTACAATCCAGGTAATGCTGACAAGATAAGCAGGGCTCACCAGGCAGCTCCAACGTTAGAGCTGGGCATGGTTTGGATACCTGAATCTAAGCAGAATCCAGGACATTTTGTCAGCTGGGCTAATGACTTTGTTAAGCAACTTGGAAAGTTTCCTGTTGCTCCACATGATGATTACGTTGATACTTTTACGCAGGCTATTATATATTTCAAGAATGACCGATGGTTTGAATTGCCCCAAGCCAGAGATCCAGACGATAAGCGACAGACTGAGCAGACTGTCAGGGCTAACCCATATGCAGCTTAGGAGCGATCAATGTCTCTGAAGGATGATCTGGAATTGAATAAGCCAAGGCGTACACCTACGCATCCTACTAAGTCACACGTTGTGAAGACTACTGTAGACGGCAAGCCTAAGATGATTAGGTTTGGTCAACAAGGTGCTAAGACTGCAGGCAAGCCNAGNNCTAATGACACCAAGCAGGACATAGCTAAGCGCAAATCATTCAAGGCTAGGCACGCCTCCAACATTGCCAAAGGTCCAGCCTCTGCAGCATACTGGGCTGATAAAGTCAAGTGGGCTGAAGGCGGTCCAGTTAACGGCCTTGAGGAGCTCCTCATTAAGTATGAAGCCGAAGCCACCCAGCCCCCGTCAGAACCGACTCCGTCAGCTCCATTGTTCAATGCCGATAGAGTTGAACAAATTGCTATGGATATCATGAGCTTACAGAACGAAGCTGCTCCGCAGCCTACGAGTCCACCCCCTAACGGCGTGTATGCAACGCATGTCATGCCTGATGGCACAATAATGGCTGGCGCTACGCATAACGAGAATACTAGAGATATAGCAGATAGTTATAATAAAACAAATGGTTATACTAAAGAAGACGTTGATGTTATTTATGATGCAGATAAGATAAATAAAATTGCACAGGGTATAATGACTGAGAACTTTGCAGAAGGCGGTCCAGTGATTTATAACGCGAGTAGGATTAACGAAATCGCCAACCGAATATTAGAGGAGCTTTAACGTGGCTGAAGAAAATGAGCTTGAAGTTGAGATAGAGCAAATGACGATGATTGAGATTCCAGACGAAGAACTGGAATTTGAAGATACGGCAGACGGTGGAGCCGTTGTTATGATGGAGAAGATTACCATTCGAGAGGGCTCTGATCATTTTGCCAACATTGTTGACGACGTTGATCAAAGGTTGCTGAAAGAAGCTATCAATGACTTGATGGTTAAGATAAGTCGTGACAAAGAAGCTCGCCAGAAGCGAGATATGCAGTACGAAGAAGGCTTGCGCCGCACAGGTCTTGGCGATGATGCGCCCGGTGGAGCTCAGTTCCAAGGCGCAAACAAAGTTGTGCACCCTATGCTGGTTGAGGCTTGCGTTGATTTCTCCGCTCGATTCATTAAGGAAATATTCCCGCCTACTGGCCCAGTAAAATCCAAGATCATAGGTGAGGCTGACAAGGCCAAGGTCGGCAAGGCTCAGCGTAAGACTGAGTTTATGAACTGGCAGACGACTGAGCAAATGATTGAGTTTCGCTCAGAGCTTGAGCAGTTAAGCACGCAGCTGCCATTAGGGGGTGGTCAGTACATGAAGTTTATGTGGAACTCCCGGTTTATGCGGCCCACCTCTGAGTTCGTGCCTATTGATGATATCTACTTGCCCTTCTCAGCAACAAACTTCTACACCGCCGAGCGTAAGACTCACGTTCAGTACATTACGCAGATGGAATATGAGAAGCGGGTTGAGGCTGGCATGTATGCCGATGTAGATCTGCCTTCGCCCAATGATCCAGAATTTAGTGCGCCAGAACGTGCTAATGAGAAGATCGAAGGTAAAACCAACACCAGTTATAACGAAGACGGGCTGCGGACAATCTTTGAAATATACACGTCTATGGACTTTGAAGATGGCGAAGGTTTAGCGCCTTACATCTTGAGTGTTGATAAGTCTTCAGATCTGCCTTTAAGTTTATACCGCAACTGGGAAGAAGACGACAAGCGGAAGAACGAGCTGCACTGGATTGTAGAATTCCCCTTTGTTCCATGGCGTGGTGCTTATCCCATTGGACTGACGCACATGATTGGCGGTCTTAGTGGAGCAGCGACTGGCGCGTTGCGTGCCTTGCTAGACTCTGCTTATATCCAGAACGTGCCTACTTTATTAAAACTGAAAGGAGGACCCAACGGCCAGACGCTGAATGTTCAGCCTACTGAGATTGTTGAGATGGAAGGCGGTGCGTTGATTGATGACGTGCGTAAGCTAGCGATGCCTTTGCCATTTGCAGGGCCGAGTCCTACGTTGTTTCAGCTGTTGGGCTTTTTGGTTAATGCGGGTAAAGGCGTTGTTCAGACATCGTTTGAGAAGTTTAACGATCAGAATCCGAATGCACCTGTTGGCACCACCATGGCTATTATTGAGCAGGGAATGGTTGTATTCAGCTCGATTCATTCACGCCTGCATGCTGCTATGGCTCGCAGTTTTGATATCTTGCACCGCATTAACTCTATGTACTACACGCAAGAAGAGCTTGATGCTTTGGATGTGGGTTTAGAGATAACCGCTGAAGATTTCGATGGACCCAGTGATGTGGTNCCGATCAGTAATCCGGCGATATTTAGTGAAGCTCAGCGCTTTGCTCAGATTCAGGCGATTATGCAGCGTGCTGAAAAAATGCCTCAGATGTATGATCAAGAGGCGATTGAGAAAATGTTTTTACAGACGCTTAAGGTGCCTGCTGCAGAAGTGATGCGGCCTCAGTTATTTAAAGAAGATCGAGATCCTGTTAGCGAAAATGTAGCAGCGGCTATGAGTCAAGGTATTTTTGTATTGCCTCAACAAGATCATTTGGCGCATTTGCAGGTTCATTTGCCGTTCTTGAAGTCGCCTATGTTTGGCTCAAGCCCTGGCATTATGAGCACATTCTTTTATCCGATGGCTTTGCATATGCGTGATCATTTGCTGAATTATTATTTGGTTGAATCGCACAATGCGGTTGATGTGGCGCAAACCGAGCAGATAATACCTGAAGAGGCGGAGCAGCAAGTCGATGTGATCTTGAAGGTCCAGGCGTTTATTGAAGAGCAGCTGGGCGGATT
>JGI24006J15134_10000723_pt1 | contig 19864 bp, 27 predicted proteins | sample LinPmetageLP53_FD_15134 | JGI IMG/M metagenome (IMG submission 15134)
ACTGCGGTATTGTGGTTATCTACATCAGAGTTTTGTGATTCTAATGCTGCAAAACCTATAGCTACGTTTTTTCTACCTGTATCTTCTGCACTTAATGCAAGCCGACCCAGTGCTACGTTATTAAATCCCGTAGTAAGAGCATCACCAGCACTATCGCCTACGGCAGTATTACCTGAGCCTGTGGTGTTTGATAATAAAGCAAGAGTACCCACTGCTGTGTTGTTAGAAGCGGTGGTATTTGCGTTTAACGCCCCATAACCCAAACCAGTATTGCTAGCACCCGTAGTGTTGGCCCCTAACGAGGCTGATCCGACGGCAGTGTTATCCGCGCCTGTTGTATCAGAAGTTAAAGCACCATTACCCACAGCAACATTGTCATTGGCTGTAGTAATCGCATCACCGGCAAGACCACCAATGAGCGTATTACGAACGCCTGTGGTTACTGCTACTCCCGCATGGTGTCCAATTCCCACATTGTAGGCATTAGTTGCGGTAGTAAAGTTCTGACTACCTAAAGCAAAATATCCCAAGGCGACAGACCGGCTACCTTTTGTGTCTGCGGTCAATGCAGAGAAACCCAAGGCCGTATTGTAATCACCAGTAGTAATCGCAGTACCTGCTTCATCGCCTACGACAACATTATAATTACCACCGCTTACAATGCTGTTACCTGCGTTGACACCTGCAATGAAGTTTGATGTTCCTGCTGTAGTAGAATGAAGTCCTGCACTTGTTACGCTAGAATTAAAAGTAGCCGCACCNGCCGCACTAAAATCTANGGTTAAGGCTGTAATGGTTGANCCACCATCGTTGCCTCTAATAAAAATATCTTTATCTTGTACTGCGTTTGCTAATATAGTGTCGCCAGAGCTGTTTGTAACCGAAAGAAATAAAGTACCCGCATCTTTTAAAAGAAAGTCTGCTCCGTTAGCATCAAGAATAATATCGCCTTCGGAATCTAGTATAAAATCTCCTGTGGCTGACAAAGTAGAGCCGTCAAGCGTCATAGTATCTACCACTACACCTGCGTTGGCTGTTACTACGCCGCCTGCGACAACAGTNCCAGATACATCTAAGTTACCGTTAAGGTCTACAGTNGTAGCAGCAATCTGNACTTCAGTATCCGCAACAATATCAAGCTGTCCGTCTGCGCTTGAGTTAATGTAGATCGCGGCATCGCGGAACTGGACTTTCTGCGCGGAAGTTACTTCAATGTCAGTTGAACCAGTAGTGTTACCGTTAGCAAGAACTTCAGCTAAAGTGTCAAAAGAACCAACTTGGGCGTCTACATATGCTTTTATGGACTGCTGAGTGGCGAGTTTTGTGGCACTATTAGACGACATGTTGTCTTCGTCTTTTATACCTGTAACCGTCGCACCATCCCCGGCAATGTTTAAAGCTTCCGTTCGAAGGCTTTGATAAACGTTGGTTACGGTAGCGGCGCTTGCGCCTCCGCCATCGAACTTAACTACCATGTCCATCCCCGCCGGAACTTCTAAATCCCGCCCAGAGTTGTACGTGCCTTGGAAAAGGAGAACTGACCGGCTACCGGCAAGACTGTTTCGTACAAAAACAATTTTTTCAGCGTCATTAGGGTCAAGCTGTACATAAACGGACCCACTTAAATCGCCCGAACTATAAAACTCTATCCATTTATTACGACCATCTGAAGCCGCACCGTTGGTTATGGCAAGTGAATTAGGCGAACCACTAGAACCTGCGCTAGTTAGTGTTACACGTACAGCACCGTTAATCCCTTGATCCAAAATATCAAAGTTTGTGTTAGTGGTATCACCCCACGTACCCGATTGTTCTCCGGTGGCCGGTTTTTCAATACCGAGGTTTACTGTATAAGTACTGGGCATTTATTTTATCCTCACGCTGCTATTTGCGTCCAATTTGCGGTATGAACGGGTTCTTCTTCCGACCATGACGGCGACTGGCTTACATTTTCTTCCGACCATGACGGCGACTGGCTTACATTTTCTTCCGACCATGACGGCGACTGGCTTACATTTATTTCACTATAACTGGGTTGCTGATCCGGAACAATATTAGAATAAACAAGTACATTACCAACAACACCTGTGGCGCTAACACCCGTGACAGAAGCACTAGCTTGGGCAACTACCGTTACAGAACCTACCGATCCGGTAGAAGCTAGTCCGTCAACAACTACGGTCGCTCCGGTTTTAACACTTACCGAGCCTACGGACCCTGTTCCCGCTACACCTGTAGCAGTAACAGTTGCATCCGCAGTGACCGTTACAGAACCTACCGATCCGGTTGCGGCTAAACCGGTGACGGGAGCGGTTGCATCGGCGGTTATGCTTACCGAACCAACTTGACCAGTCCCGGCTACGCCTGTAACAGTGACGTTCGCATCTGCCGTAGTAGTAACCGAACCAACCTGACCCGTACCCGCTACGCCTGTAGCATTAACATTAGCCTCGGCGGTAACCGTTACGGAACCTACGGCTCCTGTTGCGGCTAAACCGGTTACAGGTACATTGGCCGCAGCATCAACAGATACAGTGCCAACCGAGCCAGTTGCGTTTGGCAAACCAACGTCTTCGCCCCACGTCCCGCCGCCCCAAGCCTGACTGGAAGAATTCCAGCCCTTAAATGCGACGGTTATTCCTGCCATTACGCTATCCGAATAATCGCGTTACTTGCATCGGCAGTAGGGAAAACAACAGTAAAATCACCTGATGTGGATGCTTTATCTGCGCCAAAATCCAAAACCACTACAGTCGGGTTTGTTACCGAAAGCGACGTAGTATTAGGCGTGGTGTTATAAATTAACGCACCACGTGCCGTAATTGTGGCATTTGAGAACGTTTCGTCTACAAAGTCCGTAAGTGCCGTAGTTCCGGATGAAGTAGGATCGACGTTGGTTAAAGCCCCACCCCCCGCAGTGTAACCCGTTCCGCTTACTTCATTACTGGTGGTATATGCGGTAGTTGCCGCAGTGAACGAGGCGCTATTAGTGTAAAGCGCAATTTTAAACGTATCCCCAGAAGAATTATCAAAATCGTGGACACCGTACAATAGTTCTTTCTTGAACGATGTACACATGAAATTTCCATTGAAAGCCATATCTACAGTCTCCTAATTAGTTCCGCAAGTTCAGGGTGCCCCGCATCATTTATTGCGTTATACACAGTTGTTCTGTCACTTTTTATCGCTTCGCGCATGTAAAATTCTAAAACTTTTACAACGTGTTGGCGAAAGGCGTGTGCTTGTGCCTGTATTTCCGGTAGGGCGGAGTCACTAATTGCAATAATCTTGTTGGCGCAGCGTTCAGCCGTTTCTTCCGGAGTAAAACCCCTATGCTGTGTAGTATGTACGTCAACTTTAAAATCAAACGCAGCAGAACTCATTGTTTGGGCCTCACCAACATACCTGTACGATAATCATCGGTTACCTCTTTGCTTTCACCCAACATCTTCATGCCCGTCATTGCTTCAGTAAATCTTTTATCGTATGCCGCCATTATATCGGGTTCACCTTTCATATAAATATACGCTTCAACCAAACTTCCATATAACATGGCCATTTGAGCGTTTTCACTTAGCCATGTTGTCCCACTGCCCGCTCCGGCGGTTAAACTAGCCGGTCTGTAAAAGTAATGAAGCTCTACGGCTCTTGCAGCGTCCGGGGTAGGACCTACAATGAAATTATTTACGTCAAAAACAGCATAAAACCGTGGATTACCCGTTGTTGCTGAGTTCGGGTTGAAAGATTGTACAAAATCCGTGTCTTTAAACTCTAAAAACGTTTTATCACTGTCCGCATCTACAAAAGATAAAGAAAAGGGCGCTAAAAAATCACTAGGGCAAGCCAAATACTGGTTTGCCTGCGTCATATTGCCACTGACGTTCTTGCGAAACAGACTTAACTGAACGTTTTTAAGTACTCTTTCCTCTGCCTGACGTATAAATACAGGCAAATTGTTTACAAAAGAGGTTTCATCGTTCTCGGCGTAGTCTTGTATGGCTGTTTTTAGCTCATCGTAAGTAAAGCTCATGGCGTCAACACCGATACGGTGCCTACGGCACCCTGCAAAGCGTCCGTTATTTCTAGTTCTGACGGCATTTCTGCGGTTCCACCTGTACTCCAGTTCCCATTACCCAGATAAACAATACCGTTTGTAGTAATAACAAGAAACGCGCTAGTTGGGTTTGGGGAGTCTGGTCGCGCCTCTTGCAAGGCCTGCGGATCAGAGACCGTTCGAAAAGGACCCAATTGCGGCTGTTTTGATTCGTACTCATCTGGGCCCACAAGCAGGCCGTTCCACTCTTTTTTCATCACCTTATACTGGTATCTGAAGCCGGAGCGGTCTGAAATAGCGTATGCGTTTTTACCCGAGGCGTATTTAGCCATTATCCTGACCTATTGTATTGAAAGCTAGGCACAACGTTAAACGACGACCTGTCACGATCTTCCGTAGCCGCTCGCTCAAACTCTTCTTCGTACATCCCTTTTAACATTTGAACGCGATTAGGCGCACGTTTCAAAGCTATGTAATAAGCGAGCCCCGCGGCTAAACAGGGATAAAACCTAAAAGGTAGGTCCATCGTGTTTGTATAAATGTCCGCATCGTCCATACGAGTAAGGGCATCATAGTAAACAACATCTGTGCTGTTTTCTGGAACAGGCCATAGCTTCAAATTGGGCGTCAATTGACGGTCCAAGAAAAACTGATTAGGACGGCTTTGTGTGGTTTTCGTAGGAATGGTCAGATACTCATCTCGACTAAGACGGTCTAGCGAATAATCTGTGCCGTCTCTGCGAATAACCACGGACAAAACATCGATAATGTCTGCATTCAGCGCGTATTCACCGGTTCCTTGAGTCAATGCTTGTGACCGTTGCTTGATAGTCCACTGATTTAACCCACGGTTAGCCCAGTCGGCTAGTAATAGATTCAAAGAACGCTTTGCCGTCTTTAGGTCGTAACCAGTACGCACCTCAAGGCCGCAACGCTCGAACGCTTCTTCAACGTATTCAGCAACGTCTAGTTCGAAATCTTTGCTATTAGAAACAGTCATTATTTCTTCTTCTTTTTAACCATTCCACCGCCGCCGGGGCGCATTTTCTTAACCATTCCACCTGCTCTCATTTTTTTAGCCGGTGCTTTTTTCTTACGAGGTTTCATAGCCATTTTTCAGTCTCCTGTATAATTGCTGACGCTTGTCAAATATCTCACAAGCGTTGTATTCGCCATTGTAATTGCCATAATATCCCTTTTTTTCTAACTTGTCTGCTGCTTCTTGTAGCTTGGACAATCGTTGTACGAATATCATGCTGTATTCGGTATCCGTTAGAGCTTCAATCTCGGCCTGCTCAGAAGCTTCTGTAACCTCGTCGTCAGGGTGAAAGCCCATTAACCAAATGTCTTTGTCAATAAAAACCCCCGAAGCAATGAAGTCGTTCATTGCATAAAAGTAATCATGGAAGGCTTCGGGTTCTTTGTCGTTAGCTAAATCCACAATGATGGCTAGTTCAAAGTTGTCATCGAATTGCGAAATACACGAATATAAGGTCTGATAAGAATCGTCATACTTGAATAAAATAGCGACTTTATCGTCTATCCAAGCTTTTCTGGCGTAAGGACAAGGGGGTAGATCGTTGTAATACGAACAAGGCTTTTCTAACACTGCTGTAGACCATTGCATAATCTCTTGCACAATCGCCTTTTCTACAGGTTCATTGTAAAAAGCTACGTTCATAATTATGTTACGGAACCTTTTGTACGTTTTCGGCGGTTATTCATCACCTTACCGCATCCCCTAGCAATCACACCACCCGAAGCTTTTTTTACGACCTTCGCCGCTTTAGTATTTGCGACAACCTGCTTTCCTTTAGCGCCTTCACGCTTCTTCTTGCGAGCCGTAGAAGCTCTCTCAGACTTGCTAAGACTACTTGCTTTAGCTCTCGGTAAGCATCTATCAGGATTCTTTTTATTTTTTGAAGTACCGCATTTGCCTGCGATCTTACCTTGGCTATTAATTCGGACCCAATCTTCATTTACCCAATCCTTTAACTTGCCCATTACTTACCCTTGGATTTCTTGGCGTAATTAGGGTCTTTACAATACTTAGAAGCCGCTAAATTAGCATAAGCCGACGGATACGTGTCAAATGTTCGTTCTGCCCAAGCTTTTCCTTTCGGACAAATTTTACTGCCTTTACTTTTAGAGGAAGCTTTTTTTGACTTTTTGGAATAGGCCACAGGGTTACACCCAAATTTTTTGAACAAACGGGGCAATTAAAATTAAAACAGCTAAAGCCCACAATTTTACGTCTAGAGACTTTAAAGAACTTTTATGGTCTTCCAACCGTTCTTCTATCCTTTGGTATCGGAGGTTACATTCGGCTTCATGCTTTTCCAACTTAGCTAAGACTTCTTCCACCTTCATCAACCTTTCACCACGCCTTACAAGACCAATATCTGGCGCTAAATTTATCTTTTGCCGTATCACAAGAGTGTCTGGCTCTAAAACTTTTTCGGTTCTTAGGTTGGTCCTTTTTAATAGACATGTTGGGGTCTCCGAACCTAACGAGTTTTATTTCAGAACCTTTTTTAGCCAATACCGCACTTTTCTTCTTTGCACCGGGCGTTCTTTTTGGTTTGTTAAAACCTGCAAAGGTTTCTCCACGATATTTAATTTTTCCCGAAGGAGTACGGGTAACGTTTTTTGTGGTAGCCATACCAGAACTCAGTTAAAAAACACCGTTGCATTTGTGACGTTAGTCAAAACAGCAAAGCAACCATCCGGAAACACCATGCCTTCATCAGGAATATAAACGTTATCGTCGGTATTATTAGCAAAGGCTAGAGTCAAAAACGTCGTTCCATTGGCATCAGAACCGTTTTTTAAAACTAACGTAGGACTAGACCCACATTGATAATGAATAGCCTTTACACGAGTTCGACCACCAAAAACGGCTCCCGACGCGGTTAAATACGTTGCTTTTACATCTGATGCCATTTTATACCTCTTTAACTATGGAAAACCGTCACAGATGTACACGCTGTAAATACTGAGATATAAACATCACTGACCCTTATACCTTCGTCTGGAATATTGACAGAGTGTGTATCGGAAGCGTCTAAGTCCATGTCCAACACCGTAGCTCCACCGTTACCGTCTGTAAAAGTGATACGAGGTGAACCCGAAGTAGTTTTAACTTGAACTTGACGAATACGTGCCGGACCAACACCGGCAGAACCGGTGGCAGTCAAACGTTTTGCTCTTACATCAGAACCGGCCATAAAAACCCCCTACTAGGCAAGGTTAATGTTTTGCTGATACAAGATTGTAAATCTTACTTCGCCTGCGTTTGTTCCGGCAGAACCAGTGACCGTCAAACGAATATCAGCAGTCCCCGTGTCTTCCCAAGCTAAGGCTGCGCCCGCTTCTGTAGTTGGATACTTCCGACCCGCGGTGGTTCCACTTGCAAAAGTATTCAGAATTGTAGCGGCACCACCTACCGTGTCTCCAACGCTCAAGTTGGTTGTAGTATTCGCCGCAGTAATCACGTCGATCACACAATCAATAATTTGAGAATTAGCCGGAATTACAACGTCTGTAACAGAAGCAGCCACTGCGCCACCCGATAAATCGAGAGCGAAAGTCTGCGCCATTACGACTTGGCCAGTGTTTTTGATGTTTGAACCAAGGCTAGTGCCCGTGGTTTCTTTGATAGTTCCGGCTTTAATAGGACCGGAAAAAGTTGTAGTACCCATATGTATCTCCTGTCACGGGTTATGTCAGTCGCACCATGCGGCTGTCAGGGATACTTTTAGAATACAATAAGACTACCCAAAAAGAAAGGGGCAACTTTCGTCACCCCCTTCTATGTCTACGGAGAAATGTCAAAGTTAATTGACTATTCCTTTATAGCACAGTTTATGCTCCCGGTGTACCGAAAACAGAACGCCAGTCAGAAACACCAAAACTGTAACGCTCACGCGCTTTGAAACGCATGTTACCAGTATCGAAGTCACCTTCCATTGCCGTTTTAATAGGCGAACGGTTGAAAAACTTGAAGCCGTTAGGTGCGTCAGTCTTGATGAAGTATGCGTCTGAGTCAGTCAGGAAGTGGTTAACCACTGCTCCGTCAGGAATCATACCCATATTCTTCATTGCGTTGTTGTCGTTGTCCGCAGTGCCCGAACGCAAGTTAGAGTTAAGAACTCTTTCTGCGATGAACTGAAGCTCTTTTGGAATTACAAGCTTCATACCACGTACCGCGATTTTCAAACCACGCTCATCGGTCATACCCGCAATCTCAATCAACATCTGCTCAAGCGAAGTTTCGTTGAGGTCAGCCGCTGTACCAAGAAGGTTGCTCTGGTTGCCGGATAAACTTGGGTGAGCCGCAGAACACAACGCTGCACCATCACCAATAGCCGAAGCACCCGCCGTGAACGCATTGTTCAGGATAGCGGCAGCTTTAATCTGCTTGGTTTGAGCCATTGAACGAGCCAATGCCTTGGTGTAACGCGACGCTAGTCGGTCATACAAGTTATCTTCAATAGCTTCCTCAGTAATTGAGAAGGCTAAAGCGATGGTTTCGTGAGTGTAACGAGCAGTGTATGTCTCTTGTGCGTCGTCAAAGCTGATGGCAGTGCCTTCGCCTTTAACAGGTGCAGTTGAGAAACCACCAAGCATTACTTCTTCTTCAAAAGCTCTGTCCGAGGACTCTTCTTCAAAGATTTCGCCATGCTCATTTTCGTAACGGTTGTATTCCAATCCAAACAGTGCATTCAGACCGGGTTCTAGCTCTTTTGCTAGTTGGCTTCTAGAAATAGCCATTGTTTAGCCCTCCTTAAATGCCCGTTGTAGACGCAGTAGTCTGCGAATCAAAACGGCTACTTGGTGAATTGAAATGAGCGTTTAATCGTACAATCAATGGAATACCGGCAGCAGCATAATCGCTGTTACCCGCGTCATCCATAATACCAACGATACGAAGCGGTAGCGTCGCAGTAGTATTGACGGTAGAAACACCCAAAGCGGAATTGGAACTACCTGTGTCGGTAGAACCTGTTCGAGCAGAAGTACCCAGAGACGCGTTCGCAAAAACGGTAGCTAAAGCAGTTGCTCGGTCTGTCAAGGTAGCGTCAGACGCAACTTTGAACAATTGGTTTGGATTGTCAGCTACAAACGCCTTTACAGGGTGGTTTGTATCAACGCTAACAGAACCCGAACCGGGCCAGTAGTTAATGAAAACCGGTTTCTTAGAAACCGAATCGACGTACTCCACCCCCATCAGGACACCTAACGCTTGCGTAGTACCACCATTGGTAGCACCTGCCTGATCAATAACACCTGCGGCCAGAGGGACGCAGATAGAGTATTGAAAAATTGCATTAGTGTTATTGGACGCGATCTCATACTGAGTTACCCCAGTAGAATTGACCGCAGAGCCAGTAAGCCCGATAGGACGAAGACCATAGGCAGTATTAGAATTTGCCATTTTTAGTTTCTCCTAAATAGGACAGTCCGTTATCTTTTTGGACCGCCAAAGGTTACACGAGATTGACGATCAGCATTGCTGATCTTCATAGTTGAGTGTGCATTCTCGCGCATCATATCGTGATCGACCGCATCCATCTGGTCTTGACTACGCTTATTAAAGTAGTCAGTCCTTTCGGCTATAGTCTCTAACGGTATTCTGGCAAGAAGCAGTCCGCCTACTCCAAACACACCTTGGTATTTACCTGTTTCAACAACGGGCGATTCAAAGTCAGGGTATTCATCCTTGCGGACCAATTCCCAACCTTCACGCATTTTGGCACTGATGTTCTTTGTATCATCAAACCCTCGCGTTTCAGCGCGAATCCAACGATGCTTAAAGCCATCAGGGGCAGGTGGTGCATCTAACATTGACGGTGGAGCCCAAGGCTTACGAATCGCCTGTTTCTCCCTTGTTTGGTTTGCGCGAGCAGTACGTTTGATGGTAGTACCCATTTCTTCACTCTGGTCTGTCATCTTTGTTACTCCTTCACGTATTTCGCATATTCTTCAAGCGGCACACCCAATTTCTTCGCTATTGCGACTTGGCTAGGGGTGAGTCTAACCTTTCTCCCACTGCGCCCAGATGAATTTCTTGAAGCCCCAACAACCGTCTGAGCGGGTCGTCGGTTGGAAGCTGTTGCACCTGTATTAAACTTAGAGCTAATACGGTTATCTAACTCAGTATAGTAGTCATCGCTCTGCGGGTCAAACCCTTCTTCTTCTACTAATCTTTTGTGGATGCCAAAAGCAGCATACGTCATTGCCTCATCAGAACCAAACCAACTATTTTTTAAAGCCCACTGCTCTGCTTTAGGGTCAGGGCGCTTGGGCTGTTGAGCAGGCATAGGCTGCTGAACTTGTTGTTGAGCGGCGGCTTGAGCTTGCTGTTGAGCCCTCGCTGATTGCGCTTTTGCTTGCGCTGCACGATCCGCTTGAATGGCTAAACCCGTTAGCGAACGTTGTGCTTCAACCGTTCCTTGACTGTCACCAATTTCAATTGCACGAGCTAAGGCAGCTTCCGCCTGCTGCATTTGAGTAGAAACCCTGTTTGAATACTCAGACACATAGTTAGTGTCCAAGGTCTGCATACGCTGCTTTATTTGTTGCGATTCATTTTGCACACCTTGCGCATAACGTATAGCTTCTTGCTCACGCCGCTCGGCTTCGCGCATTTTTTTAGTAAGCCTATCAATCCTCTTTTGTGTAGAGGTTTCAGCTTTTTGAAATTGATCGTCGTCATTTGACGAACTTTCTTCGTTACCTGAAAGGTCTTCAGAAACTTCCACTTCTGTTTCTTGAGAACCGTCCAAGTCTAATTCAACTTGTTCTCTCTCGGCTTCCGCCATAATAATCTCTCCTTACGTTAATTGATGAATATCTTCTGGATCAAGAATAGTAGAAATAATTTCGTCATCGTTAAGAATTCGAACTTCACCACCGTCTATTTGAAACCGAGAACCCGCGTAACGGGCAAACATTACCCACTGCTTTTCTTGGCACCAAGCACCTGTTGGAAACTTGTCTTTATCTTTGTAAGCCAAAGGACCTACTTTTAAGACATACCCAACTTGAGTTGATACTTGGTTTTTCTCCACCGTATCTGTTGGTAAGAAAATGCCGCCTGCGGTTTTGCCTTTACCTTGATAGGGTAGAATTAAAATGCGCCACCCTGTCGGGTTGGGCATTCTATCCAGAAGTGTTTTACCAATCATCTCGGGGTTGAGACGAGGCTTTTGAGTATAAGCGTCAGCTAAGTTAGGTGTATCGGTTTTCTTTTCTGGCGCTTCTTTGATTGGTTCTGGTGTACCTGACTCTGACTTTATTTGAAAAGCAGCGTTAGGCGCAGCAGACAAATCTATTTTAGATTTAGTCATTAGATCGCTCCTGTTTATCTAGCAGGCCCTTGAGTTCCTGTTCCACGTGATTTAGACACTCTAAATTGCCCATAAGCTCACGATATTGCTCCATAGATTTAACATTACCGTATATCATCAAATCTACCACCGATTGTCGCCTTTCTCTCAAGATTCGAAAGACCGCTTCGGCTATATAAATATCATCCATTTACCCCCCGCATATTATCTAACATTGTTGGATATTATCGTAGCACAACAGGTATGGGAGAGGCTAGGACAAAGTGTTAGTTTATGCGATAAGCTCGAAATGAGGACCATCTAAAAAAGGTCTACGCGACTGACTTCTGCGCAAATCGATATAGGCGTTCATAGCTTCTTCTGAAGTACCTTTGTAATTACGGATATCCCCTTCCGACCACGCAGCGCCCCACTTAACAGCTACACCTACCACTATTGCGGCTTTCCTGAAAGCATCACAAATATCATCGTAGACGTTTATTTCCCAAACTACGTCAGGTCCGTCATAGGCAACGACATCTACCGCATGGCCAAAGCCATCGTCTTGTACTAAATGTTTCGACTTCATTGTTTGGGAGCGACCCGATGCTACAAGGCGGGCCTGTTCTTCAACTTCTCGAACCCCATAAGTTACGCCAAAGTCTACTGTGGTGTATTCAATAGCAAGCCGCACAACTTCTTGTAGTTTAGGGTGTACACCATCGAGCCTACCAAGACTGCGTTGGGACAGCTTATAACTCATTTTGTCACACCTTTTACTTTTTCAAACGACCTAAGCCCACCTAAACCCAACATGCCCATTAAGACAGGCATCATCGTCTCCAAAGGAACCAAAGGTATTACAATGTCATAACTTAGCAGAGCTAAGATAAAATTAGAGAAGGGTATAGTGATGAAATTCCCAAACATCCCTAATCCGCAGGTCCACCCGATGAAGGGTCGCCATCCAGAGACAAACACACTTTGATGCGCAGCCTCTGTCTTATTTACCTCCAACTGACCCATACTAGCTTCGTGAGCCTGTTTAGTAGCTAGAGTAGCAATCTCATGGGCTAATGCATTTTTTTGATCTTTGTCTTCAATAAACTTATCGAGTAATCCGGTAACGGGACCTATTAGCTGTTGTAACATTAAGAGCCTCCGGCTAACGACCCTAACCCTTGTTGCGATTCAGGTCTTACAAAAGGATTAGGTGCAGATTCAGGTCTTACAAAAGGATTAGGTGCAGATTCAGGTCTTACAAAAGGATTAGGTGCAACAGGTCTTGTGGGGGCTGCACCGGTTAACGGATAAGAACTTTCTGAACGGACATCTGGTACAACGTAGGGCGGGGGCGCGTCATCGCCACCCTCGGTATTATCGGTTCCACTAGGAAACAAATTATCTACTAAACCCGCAGAACCATCAGAGGCGCCCGTTCCTAAATTATCCACTAAACCCACAGAGGTTACGGTATAGGGCGGACTATTGCCCACCGATCCACTCGTGTTACCGCCTGCTAAACCCGTGTAATTGCCGCCCGAGTAAATTCCGCCAATGCCTACATTTATGTTTCCAAGGTCCAATCCGTTTGGATTAGCTTTAAACCAGTCATTTAGAGCGGATAAAGATTCTGGCGTTTGATTACTGGTGTCGTAATCCGCAGGAAGAAAGGGATAAAGGTTTTCACTCGGTTCAGGGTCTGGACTTGCAGGGTCTGCTCCGCCTAAAGGGCCGCTGTTTATTTCGTTACCATCACCATCATAAGAGTAGCCCCCTTCAACAGCAACAGGGCCAAATCCAATCATCCCCGAATTAAAAGCAGGGTCTCCTCCACTGGAATCCACCGGATCATCCGTAGAAAGATCGGGACCCACAGAAGGGTTTTCAACATTAATCGTAGGCTCAATACCGAAGCTAGGCTCAAACCCGTAATCAGAACGAGAGCTTGAGGGTGTTGTCGATTGTGCGGGAACCTGAGATAACGTGTTTACATCGAAGGAACTGCCGTCAGGCATTGATATACCACTAAGGTAATCACCTTGGCCTACAGATTCGGCCATAGTCTCGATCCCAGAAGGTTCCGGAGCTTGCGCAGGTGCAGGTACTGGCGCAGGTACTGACGCAGGTACTGACGCAGGTACTGGCGCAGGTACTGGCGGCGGGGCGGGTACTAAAGAAACAACACCTTCCTGTACTGGTGCAAATATTTCCGGCTCGGTAAAAATACCTTCCCGTTCTTCAAATCTAATCGGCGGCATTTCTGGTGCAGGTGCCGGTGCAGGCGCAGGTGCAGGCGCAGGTACTGGTGCAGGCACTGGCGCAGGTACTGGCGCAGGCGCAGGCGCAGGTACTGGTGCAGGCACTGGTGCAGGTACTGGTGCAGGCACTGGTGCAGGTACTGGTGCAGGTACTGGTGCAGGTACTGGTGCAGGTACTGGTGCAGGCACTGGTGCAGGCACTGGTGCAGGCGCAGGTACTGGTGCAGGATCAAACGGTATTTCAGGAAAACCAAAAATCGGATCAGGGCCCGGTGCAGGTGCAGGTGCAGGTGCAGGTACTGGTGCAGGATCAAACGGTATTTTAGGAAAACCAAAAATCGGATCAGGGCCCGGTGCAGGGGCAGGTGCAGGCGGTAATTCAAAATTGGGCGGTAATTGTTTAACAGGCGGTAACGACGGCGGCGCAAAATCCTGCGCAGGTGGAATGTCTATCGGCGGTAACGACGGCGGCGCAAAATCCTGCGCAGGTGGAATGTCTATCGGCGTGTTAAAACGGCGTTGTAGCTCGGCTAATCTAGCGGGATCAAGCTTCGGGTTTTTATAAACCTCTGGAGCAGGCGTTATTTCAGGTAATGAAACCGTGTTACGCCCACGAGAGCCTCGGCCATCGCTCCGGTTTTGACCCGAGTCGCCCATGTTTATAAACCGGCTAAAATCAACCATTAGAAACCCTTTTTAACAACCTATGTAACTACCACCACGTTTCGCAGCACCCATGCCGCGAGCGGTAAGCTTAGAACCCGGACCTTTGCCTTCTTCAATACGCTTATCAGAATAGGGCGCAGCAGCAGTCTTGCCGTATGGAATACGACCCTGCTTATCAATCTGTGCATACTCGACTGGTTTTGGCGGCGCTTTTGGTGCGGAACCATTTACTTTTACTTTACCTTTCATTGTTATCTCCTCGTTGCTTTAGCAATTCACGCTCCATCGCAGATTGGATACGTGCCTGTGTTTGTGCTTCTTGTGAAGCCAAACGTCTGTCAAACTGCGAACCACGCATTTGTTGATTCTGTGCGTCCAGTTCAACCTTGGCTTGGTCAATCGCTTGATCGGCCTGATCGCCTTGTGCCTTAATCTGTAGCTCTTGCTCTTTAAGCTGAACCAACGGATCAGGGGCCCCGGCACCAGACAATTCGCCAGATAGCTGTTTAACCTGCTGCAAACCTTCTGCTACAAACTGAGCAGTCATCTTCTCTATTTCTAGCATCTCGTCGTCAGTGGCAGGCTGACCACCTTTTTGTTGTACCTGCTGTAAATACGCAACAGCCGCTTGTTCCTTAGCCGCAATCTGTACGTGTTCCATCACATGCTTTTGCAAGCTAATAGCAATAGGGGGCATACCACCAACCATGGGCGACGCACCAAACACCAAGTGCGCCGTAATGTGCGCCTGATGGTTTTGCCCTTCAAAAGCATGTAGCTCTAGCATATCTAAAGCATTGATGTTTTCTTGAGCAGGGTCAAGTGGAGCCGGTTCATCAACAGGGACCGCCTTCATAATGCGGTCAACGTCCGTTACACCCAGTGCCTCGTACATATCCCGATATACTTCGGTTAGATTGTGTATTTCAGGGGCTTGAGAAGCAAGCTGCAACTTAGTCTGCGCCATAACAATACGCTGCGCCTGACTAAATACGTTAGGGTTGCTTACCGGAACGACATCTACACGGTCATCAAAGTCTTCGCGCATGATAGTTTCATCACCACCCGGCACCGTATAAGGGTACTGTTGTGGCAAACTTTCAGACATAACACGCGCAAGAATCTTAAACTCCTGCCGCATTGCGTAGTGCAAACGCTTATGCACCGCACTCATTACACGAGTACCCTGCTCCATCATAGCGATGGTTGTACCTACCGCAGCTTGCTGATTACCGTCACCAACCTTGAGGTCCGTGATCGTCGCAAAACGTTGTCCGGCTTCTACAACAAAACCAAGTAGGTTAAATAATGTTTGGTCAGGACCTTTAAAGGGCAGAGGCATAAGACTGTCACGTATCGCCCCTCCGGGTGCGTCCACATCTCTGAACTCACCGGGCTGCAACGGATCGTCATCGTCCCTGATCCGTAGTCCGCGGGCCTTGAACCCCGCAGGTAAGTTAGACAGCGTTCCGGCGTCGATCAACTGCCTAAGCGCCGACGTTGCTGTTCGAGACAAACCACCAATGGTGTGAATCAAGCCTAAACCGTAGAAACCAAATCCCGGCAAAAACTTAAAGTGTGTAAAGTATTGTATCTTTCTTTTTAATTCGTCATCTTCTTGGAAATTACGACGAATCGACAGCACCTGACCATTGTCCTCGGACAACGTGACAACGTAAGGAACCTTGATTCCAGTAGGTTCGCCCTCGTCATCAAGCTCTTCGTAACCCTCCAAGTCTAAATCAACGTGGCATTCTAAAATGGTGCAATCATAATCTATCTGATTAGGCTCCAGACCTTCAATACGGTCCATTTCACCGTCTAAATCAGACATTTCTTTCTGTGCAGGGATAACTTCAACGTCTAAATACGTGCCACCAATCTGCCTTTTGCGCAAATCGTTTAGCGACATGCGCACCACTTGCGTAATGTTGGGACAAGTTTCGAGGTCTGACGTTTCGTAAGGAACAATCAGGTTCTCCGCAGGCACAAATTTAGATACCGCACGACCTAACGTTTCATCAAAATACGTTTTCTTAAACGTAGAACCGGCCAAGGGGAGGTAAAACAACATCTGATCCATGTCAGGTGTGTATTCTTCCATAACACTCGTGATGTAGTAGTTCATAAACTGACGTACACGAGAAGCTTGCTGATTCTTGGAAGTGGATTCCTTGCCCATAACTACAGTACGAACAGGACCCGAAGCAGGCAGTAACTCGTTAAACGCTTGTGCTTGGAACTGCGTCGCAGCTTCCGCCAGTAACGGATGCGTTACACCCGAGGCGCCTCGGAAAGGTTGAGTGCGCTCATCGTAAGTAAAACCTAGAAGCTCCAAACCATTGGTATAGGCGTCTTCCCACTCTTGGCGACTTGCCTTGTTAGCATCAAACTCACCAAGCAAATCACTTGAAATACGAGACAACTCACGGTCAGGCATCTCTTCGGCCAAGTTGGCATAAAAATCTTCACTAGCACCACGTTGGTCTTGCGGATCAAAATCAACGATAACTCCGCCGTCATCTTCGGCACTAATCTCGATAGAACTCATATTGTCCGAGTCCAATTCAGGCACCAATACTTCAGAACTATCCGGCAACTCTATCTCTACTTCAGCCGCCAAATCGTCCATGTCTAGCTGAGAAGGTACGTCCATCAAACCCGCGTTTGCTTTACCGTTTGCCATTGCGACTCCTAATAATCCGACACGAAGTAGCCGTACTGATCTCTGGGTATATAAAGATCAGGACCCTTCTCAGGACTCTTGAAACTGCGGTTGTCCGCAGAACGTCCTATAATTGCATCTAACTGCTTAAATATTTTTGCATCAACCATTTGCGCTAACTGCGCAGGCGTTGCGTCCATACCCGCTTGTTTAAAGATGGAAATACCTACCGCGTTATTCCGCTTATCCATAGCACGATGACGACGATCAGAAAAGCCAATGTCTTCTCCAAGATTTCCTACCGTCATCGCGGTCTTTGGGCCGTAGTCCGCAGCCATCAAAGCACTGCCCAACATGTGACTCCGAGTGTCCGCCAGTTCTTGCGGCGTCGGTAAATCTTCACGACCATACGGACGACTATGACGATTAGGACCGTCTACAGGGTCCTCAACTAACGGATAATCATAGCCTTGTTCTAAAGCTTCAAAAAAAGTAGCACCTTCCGGATAATACGTGCCTCGGTCCGCGGACCCCGGATTACCAGAATCCCGTATCGCACGTTCTTCACCCGCTTCAAAACGAGTGCCTTCAGGAGGGTCCGCAAAAGGCGTAAACTGTTCTGCAAAGAAGGTTCCTACGCCGCGTTCGTCAAATTCTTCTTCTCGTATCGGGGGCGGTAGCTGACCTTCACCGTCTAAAACGACGGTAGCGCCGCCATCCTCAAAGTAGGAGACAAATCCACCCGCTCCAAGATTCACAGAAGCACTATTCATTAGCAGGAATTCCCTGAAAAAAGTTAATAATACGCTTTCACTTTAACACGGTTCTCCTCATCTTCCCAGTCATCCGTAGGCAGTTGTACAAAGTTACCCTGCCTATAGCGCATAAGCGCCTGCGTCATACTATCTACCAAATCGTCATGCTCACCATTAGGAAAAGCCGCGACCTCTTCAATTAACTCGTCCGAAAAAGTCTCGTCGGGGGCCCAAACCATACCCGCTTCAAACAAGGGCGACACACTATGTACCCTACTCACCTTATCGTTACCACGACTCGGCGTAAAATTAACAACAGGTATGCCCATGTTCCGTAACTCGTGCGTCAAAGGCAATCCACTCGCCTTGGCTTCAACAATAACCGTATCAGGTTCCCAAAACTTATAGTTGTCAAGAGCAACTTGTTTCAACTCAGGAAAATCCCAACGTCCCTTTTTACTATCCAATAGGATCAGGTTGGGACCCGAACCACCCTCATTCGGATAAAACACACCCCACGTCGTAATCGCAGAATAGTCCGCCGTCTCACGTTTACTAAAAGCCGTATCGTAACTTTGTATCACATACTCCAATTGCGGAATCTTTTCCGGCTCCCATACACGCCACCACTCACGCCGAATAATCGCATTCTCTTCGCCCGTAGGATTTTGTTGGTACTGCGCGTTCCACTTAGACGGCGGAATCGACGCCTTGACCGCAGTCAAATCTTCCAAACTCCAAAATTCCGGCCAACACGGAGTCCCATCCTCAAAAATAGCAGGCAACTCCACAACTTCCCATTGATCCGCCAACGGGTCCTTGGCCATCGCACGTAATAATTGACCCGTCATGTCCTTCTCAGACCACCTCGTCTGAACCAAAACAATGCTTCCACCCGGCTGCAAACGCTGCCGAGGACCACCCGTGTACCAATCCCACGCATCATCAAAGCCCGTGTTGCTCATCGCCGTCTGCTCCGAGTGAGGATCGTCAATAATCACCAAATCACCACCACGACCCGCCAAGTTCGAACCAACACCCACCGCGTAATACATACCACCCTTGTTCGTGTCCCACCGGCCAGAAGCCTTACTGTCTGCCGCCAACTTAACTTCAGGAAAAATATCCTTGAAATCGTCACTCTCAATCATGTTCTTTGTCTTACGACCAAAGTTTACCGCCAATTCCGTCGTGTGCGTCGCCTGAATGATCTTCATCCGCGGATTACGGCCCATCATCCATGCCGGAAACAAAAAGGACGCAAACTCACTCTTCGTGTGCCGCGGTGCCATGTTGATGATTAGGCGCTTTAACTCACCACGAGCCACCCTATCTAACTTCTCAGCAATGATTCTATGATGACGGCCCGCGATAAACTCAGGCCAGACCGTTTTTACGAAAGTTAAAAAATCATCTTGGCACTTTTCATTCTTCTCAAGTTGCGCGAGCCGCAGCTCAAGCTTCAGTTTTTTCTCTTCAAGCAAAGTGTTTTGCGCTGCACTCATGGGGGACCCTAGTTAATTTTTCATACGCAGTTTTCGATGTTCCACGTGAAACATATCACGGATTATATGCGATTTTAAGCACAAATATAAGACAGTTAACCACGGTTCGAAATAACGGGTAATTATTTGCGAGAAACATGGCCCAAGCCTCCGTCTCGTAGCCACGGGGCCGAGCGCCGCGGATCGCGGTCGTTAGATCGTGGGCTGTGGTAGTTGACCCGATAGCCGGGGGACCCGGTCGCGGATCACGGGCCGGGGATCGGGGATCGGGGATCGGGGATCGGGGATCGGGGATCGGATCAGGCCGGGGATCAGGCCGGGGAGCACGGGCCGGGGATCGGGGACCACGCTGCACGCTGCACACTGCACGGATCACGGATCACGGGCCGGTAGGTTTGGCAGACTGGGCGCGGGCTACGGCCCGCCACATTTAACTATGATAAACGATGGGCATAAAAAAGCCCGCACTGGGCGGGCTTAGGGGATCGGATCACGCGTCAAGTGTGAGTGTGACCGTCGCGCTCAATCGCTAACCACATGGCGCACCAAGGGATAACGATCGCGTCATCCATAAAGAAGGTCGACTGTGCTGTTTGCCTGAACTGGCGATAGGTCATCGTCTGGCTA